>CAJDTR010000067.1_pt1 | contig 21907 bp, 18 predicted proteins | sample 7389891 | NCBI WGS metagenome assembly CAJDTR01 (sample SAMEA7055657, study PRJEB34461) | soil metagenome | biome: terrestrial ecosystem; feature: Peninsula; material: soil | place: Antarctica | collected 2016 | reverse complement strand
CGCAGCGGCAGTGCGCGCGTTGCAGTTCCGTTGCCGTCGGGCGATGGGGCGGCGAACGGGCTGGCGTGCATCGAGTCTCCGGAAACGTCCGCGATCGCCGGGATGGCGGGTGAGCGATTATCGCCGATCCAGTCGGCGGCGCACGCGGCGGGTGTCTCGTCAGCCGCGACGCGGCGCCGCTACACTGTGCGTGCACTTGCCAAAATCGTCTGCTTGCCTGCCTTCATCGGAATATCCGCTTGGCCTTTCTTTCGAGCTCATTGAGCGCAGCGCATTTCGGCTGGCGCGTGTTGCGCATCCCGTTTCTTGTAGGCGTCGGCGTCGCGATCGGATTTCTCGCGCCCTACACGGTATATCTCCATCACGAAGTGCGCGATCGCTTCGACGACCTGTCGTGGCAGATTCCCAGCCGCGTCTACGCGAGGCCGTTGCAGTTGGCATCGGGCATGCCGATGAATGTCGAAGTGCTGGCGCTGGAACTTGCCGCCGCACGCTATACCGACGACGCGTCGGCGCGCACGCCGGGAACCTGGCATCGCGATGGCGCGCGCGTCACGATTTCTCGCCGCGCCTTCATTTATCTGGATGGACGCGAGCGCGAGAAACGCATTGCGTTCACGCTGGCCGATGGTCATGTTGCGGCATTGACGGACGCTGATTCCGGCGCGCCTCTGGTCCAGGCGCGGCTGGAACCGGCACGCATCGCGACGCTATACGGCGCGCTGCAGGAAGATCGTCGCTACGTGACGCTTGGCGAAATTCCGCCCTTGCTGCTCAGCGGCCTGCAGGCGGTGGAGGATCGTGATTTCAAGCATCATCACGGCATCAACTTAAGCTCTATTTTCCGCGCGGCGTGGGCGAATCTGATTGCAGGACACGTCGTGCAGGGCGGCTCGACCTTGACCCAGCAACTGGTCAAGAACCTGTTTCTCGATCGCGGCCAGACCTTTTCGCGCAAACTCAACGAAGCCTTGCTATCGCTGCTGATCGAGGCGCGCTACGACAAGCAGCGCATTCTCGAAGCCTACGTCAACGAAGTTTTTCTCGGCCAGCAGGGCGGCCAGGCCGTGCATGGATTTGCGGCGGCAAGCGAATTTTATTTCGGCCGCGAACTGCACACCTTGCGTCCGTCCGATATCGCGCTTCTGGTTGGCATGGTGCAGGGTCCGAGCCTCTACGATCCGCGCCGTTATCCGGATCGCGCGCTGGCGAGGCGCAATGTCGTGCTGGGCGAGTTTCGCGACACCGGCCTGATTGATGCGGCAACCTTTACAAGCTCAAGTGACCAGTCGATCGGCACCGCGGCGAATGCAACGCTGCCCCGCGATCGCTATCCAGCGTTTCTCGACCTGGTGCGCCGACAAATCCGTCAGGATTATCCGGACACCGAACTCAACAGCGCCGGCCTTGCCATCCACACAACGCTTGCACCATCCGTTCAGTCGCTTGGCGAGGATGCGATCGACAAGGCGCTGAATGCGCTCGGGAAGCGCGGCGAAGCCGTCGAGAGCGCTCTGGTCGTGACGGGCGCGCGTGACGGCGAAGTCGAAGCGGTGATCGGCAGTCGCGATGTTGATGCACCCGGATTCAACCGCGCGCTGGATGCGTTGCGCCCGATCGGCTCGCTGGTCAAACCCTTCGTCAATCTGGTTGCGCTCGCGCAGCCGCAGCGTTACTCGCTGGCGACCCTGCTCGACGACAGCACGGTCGACATGGCCCAGCCCGGGGGCGCACGTTGGCGCCCGGAAAACGACGATCATCAGACGCACGGACAAGTGTTGTTGATCGACGCGCTCGTAAATAGCTGGAACCTCGCAACGGTGCACCTGGGTTTGCGCATCGGCGTCGATCGCGTGCGCGGATTTCTGCAATCGTTCGGCCTCCGTCGCGAGATAAACCCCAATCCGTCGATGCTGCTGGGTGCGATCGATCTGAGTCCTTTCGATGTGGCACGGCTGTATCAATACCTCGCCGCCGACGGTCATGCGCTGCCGTTGCGCAGCGTCCGCGGCGTGCTCGATGCCAAAGGACGTCCACTCTCGCGTTATGCGGTGAAAGCGGGCGCCGGCGACTACACCACGGCGACGCGCCTGGTCACCACGGCGATGCAACAGGTTGCAATCAGCGGCACCGCGCACGCCATCAGCGACGCGGGTCTGGGCCATCTGCATGCCGCTGGCAAGACGGGCACCAGCGACACCCAGCGCGATTCGTGGTTTGCCGGGTTTACCGGCGATACGCTCGCCGTCGCGTGGGTCGGGCGCGATGACAACAAGCCGACCGGCCTGTTTGGCGCGACCGGCGGATTGCGCATCTGGATCGAACTGATGAAGCGTTTGCCCACGGCGCCATTGCGGGTGCCGCAGGACGGAATCGAGCGCGCATGGATCGCGCCGGCTTCCGGCAAACGCACTAACGCGGCGTGTGCCGGCGCGCGCGAACTTTCGTTCGCCACCGGCTATGCACCAGGCGACGAGGAGTCGTGTCCGCTCGACCAGCTGCGTCAGTTTTTTGGTGGCGCGAAGGCCGATCCGGCACAGAAATAGTGAATTGGCCGACCGGCGCCTGCGAACGTGCGAAAATTGGTGATTGGCGCTCATCATCCCATTGCACATCGTCGACATGAAAAACACTGCCTTTCATATTTCCATCATCGCCGTCCTTGCGCTCGGAGGTTGCACGCAACCGAGCGTTCCGCCCACCGCGATCAAGCCAACCGCCGCCGTCGATCCGGTCGCTGCGGTGCGCGCAATTCGCGCCGCTGGCGACGGCCTCGATTCAGCGGTGCAAGTGCATCCGCTGCGTGATCCGGCTATTGAAGGTTTTCTCGCCAAGGCGCACGCGGCCGAAGCGGCGCACGATCTCGCCGCGGCCCTCGCTGCTGCGCAGAGCGGCCTGAAGCTGGCGCCGGATGCACCGGACATCCTGCAATATCTTGCCGAACTGAACATCGCGCGCAGTGACTGGCTGCAAGCCGATGCATTGGCGACCAGGAGTTTTGCGCTCGGCCCGAAAATCGGCAGCCTGTGCGCACGCAATTGGCAAACCGTGGTCGAGGCGCGCACTGCGATGAACGATGCCGCGACCGCCGCGCAAGCGCAGCAACGGTTGAAGGAATGTCGCGTGCCGCCACGGCTCAGGATGTGACGGGCGCAATTGCGACAATGCCGGCGGAAGCGATGCTCAAACACTGCACGCCGCGCCATTTTTGTGGGAGCGCCGGCAGGCGCGATGTCCTTGCATGGGCGGCTTTGTCGTGGTCGAGTCTTCGGGTTGCGGCCACACAAGCATGACAATGCAATCGGCCGCCGACCTCCTTGGAGCCGACGGCCCATTCGTGCGCGAGCTGCCGAACTTCGCGCCGCGCGCATCGCAACAAGCAATGGCTGCGGCGGTCGAGGAAGCAATTGCCGATCGACAGATGCTCGTCGTCGAAGCCGGCACCGGCACCGGCAAGACGTTCGCCTATCTTGTTCCCGCATTGATGTCGGGCAAGCGCGTGATCATTTCCACCGGCACCAAGGCGCTGCAGGATCAATTGTTCCATCGCGACCTGCCGCGCGTGCGCCAGGTGCTTGGCGCGCGCCTTGCTGCGGCCTTGCTCAAGGGCCGCGCCAATTATCTGTGCCTGCATCGACTCGATCAGGCGCAGCACGAAGGACGTTTCGCCAGCCGCGATCAAGCGGCGCAACTGCATGTCATCCGCGCGTGGTCGAAGCGAACGCTGGCTGGTGATCGCGCAGAACTGGCCGAGGTTGCCGAGGATTCACCGCTGTGGGCGCGCGTGACATCGACCACCGACAATTGTCTCGGTACCGAGTGTCCGGCATTCAGCGATTGCTTCGTGGTCAAGGCACGGCGTGCGGCGCAGGAGGCCGATGTCGTCGTCGTCAATCACCATCTCTTGTTGGCCGATCTTGCGATCAAGCAGGAAGGCTTCGGCGAAATTCTACCCGGCGCGCACGCCTTCATCCTCGACGAGGCGCATCAGATTCCGGAACTCGCAGGACAGTTTTTTTCGGGCACGTTGTCGGCCCGGCAATTGAGCGAACTGGCGAGCGATGCATTGGCCGAATGCGCAAACGTGAGCGGTGCGCTGGCCGCGTTGTTGCCGGTCATCGAACCGGTCAACGCGGCGGTCAAGCATGTGCGTCTTGCGCTCGACCGTTTCCCGCCCAAGGGCGCGTTCGCGCAGATCGAGCAGGACGCACAGGTCATGCGCGAGCTGGCGGCATTGCGCGATGCGATGGAGGCCCTTGCCACCACCCTCGACCAGCACGCCGAACGCAGCCGCGGCCTCGCCAGCATCAGCGAGCGCGCCGCGCAGCAGAGCGAACGCCTCGCGCACCTGACCGACAGTGGTGCGCGCGATGCGGTGCATTGGTACGAAGTGTTCCCGCACGGATTTTCGTTTCATGCGACGCCGCTCGATCTGGCGCCGCCGTTGCGCGCGTTGCGCGAGCAAAGTCGCGCAGCATGGATATTCACCTCGGCAACATTGGCGGTAGCCGGCCATTTCACGCATTTTTCGCGCCAGCTCGGTCTCGATGATCCGGTCGAGTTGTGTCTCGACAGCCCATTCGATTTCGCGCGCCAGGCGCTGGCCTATTTGCCGCAGGGATTGCCCGATCCGTCCACGCCGGACTACGTCGATCGTGTGGTGGACGCGGCGATTCCGGTGCTTGAAGCCTCGCAAGGCCGTGCATTTCTGCTGTTCACTTCGCACCGCGCGTTGCGCCGCGCGGCGGAACTGCTGCCGACACGAATCGCGTTCCCCCTGTTCGTGCAAGGCAGTGCACCGCGCAATCGCTTGCTGGAAGCGTTTCGCGTGTCCGGCAATGGCGTGTTGCTCGGAGCCGCCAGTTTCTGGGAAGGTGTCGATGTCGCCGGCGAGGCGCTCAGTGTCGTCGTGATCGACAAACTGCCATTTGCCGCACCCGATGATCCGGTGTTGCTCGCGCGCCTCGATGCGTTGCGTGAAGCGGGCGGCAATCCGTTTACCGACTGGCAGATTCCCGCTGCCGTGATTGCACTCAAGCAAGGCAGCGGCCGCCTGATCCGCGACATACACGACCGCGGAGTGCTGATGCTGTGCGATCCGCGCCTGAGTTCGCGTGGTTACGGCAAGTTGTTCCTCGCCAGTTTGCCGCCGCTGCCGCGCACGCGGATGCTGGATGACGTGCTGCGATTCTTTGCATGACACGCCGAGGGCGCCAATCGCTTCACCCACGACTTCGTGATTGCGCTGCGCGAAGCAATTTTGCTGAATTCGCTGTGGTGCAATATTGCTGCGCTGCAACGGACTATTTGTGCGGCCAAGTCGTTGAAATCACATAAGGCTGTTCATATTCGGCCGGTGGTATTTGCTGCTGGTAGAGGGACGTGGTATGTATCGCTCACTGTTGCCTCGGCAGCAGAAGGATTGGGGATCGTTGGGTCGCCTTTTTCGTGTCCACGCGTTAGCAATGGGCATTGACCCGCGCAGGATCCCATGACAGGACGAGTCGGATTGCTGCAGCTTCCACTTGAGTAAAAAGCTCGAGTGCCTGCGAATTTTGCTTGATATTACGCCGGGGACGCTCGCTCACCGGCAACAGACTAGGAGTAGTGCATGAAGTTGGTTCGAGTATCAGTTCTGACAAGCGCCATTGGGCTGGCGTTGTGTGGAGGAATGGGCGTTTCCGCCGATCTGCAAGCGGCAGGATCTTCGTCGCGAGTCACGCCGGGTGCAACGGCGCAGACGACCGGTCGTTACATCATCACCTTTGCTGAAAAGGGCCTCGCCGATTACAAAGGCGGCGTCTACGGCTTTGCGCGCACCGCGCCATCGCCCGAATTGGTCACCGCGCACAGTTCGCGCAAGCTTGACGCCAAGTCGTCGGCGGCGGTTTCCTATCGGGAATACCTGGCCGCCAATCGCGACCAGCACGTCAGCGCAATCGAGCACATGCTCGGCCGCCGCTTGAGCGTCCTCTATACCTACGATGTCACGCGCAATGCGATTTCCGTGGCCATGAGCCCGGCTGAGGCAGCAAAGATTCTTGGCGTACCCGGTGTCAAGGCCGTAACTGCCGTCGGCATCAAGCAGCCGGCCACGTTCCGCGGTCCGACCTTCATCGGCGCGAACACCATCTGGGATGGCACGAACGTGCCGAGCTATGCGTCCGCGACGCGCGGCGAAGGCATCAAGGTTGGCGTCATCGATACTGGCGCATTTGCTCTCCATCCGTCATTTGCCAATGACCCGATGTGCGGTTTCAGTCCCACTCATCCGAAGCTGGTCGAGAAGGATTGCATCGGCAGCAGCACCTGCACGGGTCCGACACCCGAGGCCGATTCAGGCAACGGTCACGGCGTGCATACGAGCAGTACCGCTGCGGGCAACACCATCGACAACACCGCGTCGCCACCGCCCTTGCTGCCCAACGGCGTCACCATGTCCGGCGTCGCGCCGTGCGCACAGGTGCATTCCTACAAAATTTGCGATCCGAATGGTTGTTACGATGACGCCATCAGTGCGGCAATCCAGAATGCGATCCTCGACCAGGTCGACGTGATCAACTTCTCGATCGGACCGACATGCGGCGGCGGTGACCCGTGGGTTTCGACGGACACGCTCGATTTCCTTAGCGCCGAAGCCGCGGACGTCTTTGTCGCAGCATCGGCGGGTAATACTCGCACGCAATGCGCGAACCCGACCACGCTCACGGCGAACAACGGCCCGTGGATGATGACGGTTGCGGCGTCGACCCAGGATCAGATCATCTCGCCGCAGATCACTGTGGTGGGCCCGGGCACGCCGCCACCCGACACCCAGAATGTGCCGCTCATTTCGGGCAGCACCACCTTGCCACCGGCGAGCACCACCGATCTGAACAGTTATCCGCTGGCCACAAATCCGGCCAATCCGATTGGTTGCACCAGCACGGGTGGCATCGCCCCGGGTACCTTCACCGGCACGATCGCGATCCTGCGGCGCGGCACCTGCGGTTTCGCCGAAAAGATCACCAACGCCGCTGCGGCGGGCGCCAGCATGGTGCTAATCGGCAATAACCAGCCGGGTGCGATCAGCATGAACACGGCCGGAGCGCCGACGACCATTGCCGCGTTCAGCATGTTGCAGGTGCAGGGCGACGCGATTATCGCGTTCGTCAACGCCAATGCCGGTTCCATCGGCGATTATCGTCGCGCTGCGATTGGATATATCCAGGGTGATGTGCTCGCCGGCTTCAGCGATCGCGGCCCCACTGTGCCGCCTTACGATGACTTGACCAAGCCGGACATCACCGGTCCCGGCGTCAACATCTACGCCGCGCTGGATGCGGGCGAAGGCAACTACGGCCTGTTCAGTGGCACCTCGATGTCCTCGCCGCATCTGGCAGGCTCAGGCGCGCTGATTCGTGCGGTGCATCCGAACTGGTCGCCGATGGAAGTAAAATCCGCGTTGCAGACGACGGCCACGCTGGTCGGATTCCAGGAAGATGGCGTGACACCGTGGACGGTCGACCAGGTCGGCAGCGGTCGTGTCGACCTGACCAAGGCAGCACTCGCGGGCCTCACCCTCGATGAAACGCCGGAGAATTTCGCCGCAGCCAGTCCCGATACCACAGCGGCCGATACGATCTTCGCCAACGGGTTTGATCCGGCGGCGCCGAATCTCATCAGCGGGCTGAATCTGGCCTCGATGCGCGATGCCAATTGCGCAACGACCTGCACCTGGACGCGCAAGTTCAAGAATCGCCTGACGACGGCGGGTACCTGGACGGTTTCGGCGGGTGCGACTCCGGCCGGTTACGCGCTGAGCTTCAATCCGCCTTCGTTCACGCTGGCTCCGGGCTATACGCAGGACGTCACGTTCACGGCGACGAATACCGGTGGGCCATCCACCAAGTTCGCATTCGGCCGTTTCGACCTGGTTGAAGGGACCAACTTGTCGCCTGATCAGCACCTCACGGTTGCAGTCAAGGGTCCGCAGCCGGTGAAGGATACGAGCTTTGAGGCAACCCCGGCAGCGACTGGGCCGAATCCTTACTGGGATGCCCTGGATACCAATGTAGCGGCGGGCGGTGGCACCGATTTCTGCAACCCCTTCGATTGCGGGGCGATTTCAGCAGCGCGCTCGGGCATCTGGACTGTATGGTTTGGCGGCTGGGGTGGCGGTGCGGAAACGCAGTTCATCTCGCAGAACGTGATGTTCCCGGCGAGTGGCCCGCAGATCCTCAACTACTGGCGTCACGTGACGAAACGGCCTGATGCGGCGGGTACCCTGACGGTGTCGATTGATGGCACGCCAGTACAGACGGTCGACATGAGCGCGCTTGCTGCGGTCGATCCGGTGTATGTGCACCAGTCCGTGGATGTCAGCGCGTATGCCGACGGCGCGGCGCACTTGGTGAAGTTCGAGTATGTCTATCTCGATGCCGGCGCCACTGGCGTTGATGGCAATATCTTCATCGACGACATCAGCATCGATCCAAGCAATGTGGTTCCTTTCTCGACCGGGACGGTACTGTCGGGCGGCGCGGAAAAGCTGACCCAGTAAGCCCAAAATCCATTGCAGTTATTGCGAGGCCTCCTTCGGGAGGCCTCTTTTTTTTGGCTTTCGCCACAGATGTGGATGCGCCATTCACAGGCCAGTCTCGACTTTGCGGGTCAATGCCGTAAAGCCGGCGTCGCAGGCGATTGCTCCGGTTGCCGACACCGCATCGACACGCTATGTCGCGGCGACCACGGCGGCGCATCCCGGGCAGTCCGGTTTTCGCCCGTTGCTGACCAACACCAACGCGCTGATGAGCCGCATCGTGCTGGCTGACGCGGCGCGCCATTCGATCGACCTGCAGTACTCCATCGTGCCATCGAAGCTCGACAAGAAAGAGGCCGCCTGACGCGGCCTCTTGGTTGGCGGAAAAGTGCTTGCTTGTTGGCGGGAAACTGCTTGAATATGGCCCTGGCGGGTGTATTATGTGGCTCTATCGAGGCCCTATTGGGGCCATGAGGAAAGGCCATGAACGCGACTGTAAAGGCAAAGATTGATCCCGAACTGAAGCTGCAGTCTGAGCACATTCTCAAGCAAGTGGGCATGGATATGACTAGCGCTATCAAGGTGTTTCTCAAGCAGGTGGTAATTACCGGCGGGATCCCCTTTGAGGTGCGTCTCGCACCGAATCGGGTAACCCTTGCCGCCATTGCTGATAGCTACTCTGGGAAGACTGAGACTGCCGAGTCCGTGGATGCACTGTTTACCGCTGCGGCGCGCTAATGCATGCCGGATCGCGCCGTCAGATATGCTTCTCAATTCAAGAGCGATCTCAAGCGCGCAACGTCGCACAGAAAATGTGACGTCGCTACGTTAAGGCAAGCAATGATCGATCTGGCTGCGCGGGTCGCGCTGCTGCCCGCGCTGCAAGATCATCCGCTTCGTGGCCGATATCCCAACCAGCGTGGTGGCGACACCGATTGCCGGGAATGCCACACAAGCAACGATTGGTTGTTGGTGTATCGGTTTCCCGACGAGGACTCGGTCATTTTTATTCGCACTGGCACGCACTCCGACCTGTTCTAGTCGGCAAGCATTATTGACACACAAAGCCCCGCTTCTGCGGGGCTGTTCATTGTGCGAGATCCAACCGGTCTGAGCCATACATCCTTATTATTTCTTTGGCCAAGCGCGACTAGCGAGTGCGCCATTCACAGGCCCTCGACTTTGCGGGTCAATGCCGTAAAGCCGGCGTCGCAGGCGATTGCTCCGGTTGCCGACACCGCATCGACACGCTATGTCGCGGCGACCACGGCGGCACACCCCGGGCAGTCCGGTTTTCGCCCGTTGCTGACCAACACCAATGCGCTGATGAGCCGCATCGTGCTGGCCGACGCGGCGCGCCATTCGATCGACTTGCAGTACTACATCTTCGCCAACGACGCGACCGGGCGTCTGCTGGCGCAACGCCTGTTGGCGGCAGCGGATCGCGGCGTGCGCGTACGCATCCTGCTCGACGATCTGGACATTTCCGAAGAAGACCACATGCTCAATGCGCTGGATGCTCACCCCAATATCGAGGTGCGCCTGTTCAATCCGCTGCGTTTCCGCCAGCGGTCGACGCTGTCGAAAATCGGCCAATTCCTCGTCGAAGGCTCGCGCCTGAACCGGCGCATGCACAACAAGTCATTCATCGTCGATGGCATGCAGGCGATCATCGGCGGTCGCAACATCGGTGACGCGTACTTCGATGCCGGCGACGACGTCCATTTCCGCGACCTCGACGTGCTGACAATCGGCCCGGTGGTCGCGCAGATTGCGCAGATGTTCGATGTCTACTGGAATAGCGATGTCGCGTTTCCGGTCACCGCCTACACTGGCGCGGATGAGACCAAGACCCATCTGGACAGTTTGCGCGCGCAGCTTGCGCGAGACGCGCGCGCATTCAAGGAAAGCGACTATTCGCTCGCGGTCGCCGACGAAATTCCAGACGGCCCGAGTGCGGACAAACCGGGGCGCTGGTATTGGGGCGATGCCAAGTTGATTGCGGACGATCCGGCCAAGGCCGATCCCGCTCAGGCCGACGGCATTTTGCACATCGACAGCCAACTCAAGCAGGTACTGGATGCAGCCAAGGGCCAAGCGCTGCTGATCTCGCCATACTTCATTCCGGGCGAGAGTGGGGCCAAGGTACTTGAAGCGATGTCGAAGCGCGGGGTGCAGATCAAGGTGTTGACCAATTCGCTGGCCGCCACAGACGAGCCCGAGGTGCACTCCGGTTACACCCGTTATCGGCTCGGACTGCTGCAAGCGGGCGTTGACCTGTATGAGTTGCGACCCATTCCCGGTCATGCGTCAGACAAAGGACACGGCCGCTCGGGTGGCCTCAGCCTGCACGCCAAGGCGATGGTTGTCGATCACGCGCACGTGTTCGTCGGTTCGATGAATTTCGATCCCCGTTCGCGTTGGCTCAATACAGAGATGGGTGTGATCGTCGACAGTCCGGAACTGGCCGCCTCGATCGAGGGATTTTTCAAAAGCGCCACCGCGCCGGCGAATGCATTCCATGTCGTGCTGGAACCGGTCGATGGCAGCAAGAGTACAAGCCGCAAGGTACGCTGGATCACGGTCGATGACGGAAAGACGGTCAGCTTCGACCACGATCCGGAAACCTCGGCCTTGCGTCGGATCGAAGTCAACCTGATGCACTACCTGCCGATTGAAGGTTTGTTGTAGGGCTGCATGGGTGCGTTGACCCCGCCGGGCACGCCTGCCACGCGCGCACACACGCGATGCGGCAAGAGCGGCGCGGATTCGTCGCTTTCGCCAACACGAGACAAGGGTCATCTGCGCGGTCGCACGCTCGCACTCGCAGTGTTGGCGCTGGTCTTGCTGGCGACCGCATTATGGTTGCGCTGGCCCGCGCAATCGCGCCCGACGATTGCCCAACTGCTCAGTGCGGCAGAACAGTGGCGCGCATCGCCGTTCGCGCCTTTTGTCGCGCTGGCGTGTTTCGTCGTCGGCGGGCTGGTCGTGTTTCCAGTCAACCTGCTGATGGCGGCGACGATCATCGTGTTCGGTCCCGTTGCCGGCGGTGCGTATGCTTTGCTCGGATCGGTGTTGAGTGCAGCGGCCGTTTACGAGGTTGGTCGACTGTTGCCATTGGCGCGCGCGCAGCGACTTCTGGGTGCGCGCGGCGATCGCTTGCGTGAGCGCATCGTCGGACACGGCGTCATCGCGGTCGCGATTGTGCGCATCGTGCCGATTGCGCCCTACAGCGTTGTCGGTTTCATGGCTGGGGCTGCGCGCATCCACCGCGGCGACTATCTGATTGGTACCGCGCTCGGCATGCTGCCGGGCGTGGTCCTGTATGCGCTGTTTCTCGATCGTGCGCGCGCGGCCCTGCTCGATCCCCATCCACTGGCATGGCTGCTGCTGCTCGCAACGATCGTCTTGTTGGCCGGCGTGGCACTCGGGCTTCGCGCATGGCGAATCCGGCGCACTTCGAATGACGACGGCCACGAGCAATGACGCGTCTGCGCATCGCGACCTGGAACATCCACGGCGGCGTCGGTCTGGACGGGCGATTCTCGCCGGATCGCATTGCGCGCGTCATCGCGGAACTCGACGCGGATGTGATCGCGCTGCAGGAGTTCGGCTCACGTCGCATTGCGTTTGACATGCGCGCGCATCTGGAAGAAGCAGGCAACGCCCGCGCCATCGTGATGCCGACCTTCAGCAAACACGGCAGCGACTTCGGCAATGTCGTGTTGAGCCGATTCCATGCCGGCACCGCGACACGGCGGGAACTGGGCATTGCGCCGCGCGAACCGCGCAACGCGATCGACGTCATCGTCGAAACCCCCGCTGGACCGCTGCGAGTGATTGCCACGCATTTGGGCTTGCGTGCCAGCGAGCGGTTCGCGCAGATCGCGATGCTGCGTCGCGAGCTCGACACTCCGGTAACGCTGCCAACGGTATTGCTCGGCGACTTCAACGAGTGGCGTTGGGGCGGCGGTGCATTGCAGGAACTGGATGCGCACTTCGGCATGTCGCGTGCGCCGCGCACGTTTCCCTCGCCGTATCCGATGCTGGCGCTCGACCGCATCTGGGTTTCATCGCCGAGCGCGTGTGTCGATCTGCAAGCCCATCGCAGCCGCACTGCGCGCATCGCCTCCGATCACTTGCCGCTGGTGGCGACGCTGGAATTTCCGTAGGCAGTGCGCGTGCATCTTGCCGCTGCGAAAGCAGCGCCGGCCGAAGCACCCGGTCCTCAACATTCGATGACGTTCACCGCCAGGCCGCCGCGCGAAGTTTCCTTGTACTTGTCCTTCATGTCGCGGCCGGTGTCGCGCATGGTCTTGATGACCTTGTCGAGTGAGACATGGTGTTTGCCGTCGCTGCGCATCGCCATGCGCTGCGCGTTGATCGCCTTGACCGAGCCCATCGCGTTGCGCTCGATGCAGGGAATCTGCACGAGACCGCCAATTGGATCGCAGGTCAATCCAAGGTTGTGTTCCATGCCGATTTCGGCTGCCATCTCGACCTGCAGCATGCTGCCGCCAAGTGCCGCGGTGAGGCCACCGGCGGCCATTGAGCAGGCGACGCCCACTTCGCCCTGACAACCCACCTCGGCGCCGGAAATCGAGGCGTTCTCCTTGTACAAGATTCCAATTGCGGCCGAGGTCAACAGGAATTCGATGATGCCATCCTCGTTTGCTTTCGGGCAGAAGCGTTCGTAGTAATGCAGCACGGCCGGCATGATGCCGGCGGCGCCGTTGGTCGGCGCGGTAACGACTTTTCCGCCGGCCGCGTTCTCCTCGTTGACGCTGAGTGCGTACAGATTGACCCAGTCAAGTATCGTCAGCGGATCGCGCAGGGAATCTTCCGGTCGATCGCGAAGGGCTTCGAACAGCGCCGGTGCACGACGTTTCACGTGCAGGCCGCCGGGAAGGGTGCCGCTCTGGCGCATGCCGCGTGCGACACACGCCTGCATCGCGTGCCAGATGCCGAGCAGGCGTGTGCGAATATCTTCTTCGCTGCGCCATGATTTCTCGTTGTCGAGCATGATCTGCGCGATTGATTTGCCGCTTTTTCCGCACATTGCGAGCAATTCATCGCCGCTGTGAAACGGATACGGCAACGGTGTGGTATCGGCGACGATGCGGTCGCTCGCGGCTTCGTCCTGATTGACCACGAAGCCCCCACCAACCGAGTAGTAATCGCGTGTCGCCAGTTCGATGCCAGCCGCATCGAACGCGGAAAAGCGCATGCCGTTTGAGTGGTAGGGCAGTTTCTGGCGCTTGTTGAAAACGAGGTCTTGTTTTTCGTCGAACGCAATCTCATGGCGCCCGAGCAGGCGGATTGTCTTGCTCTGGCGGATGCGTGCGAGCGAGGCCGGAATTGAATCGGGATCGATCGCATCAGGCATCGATCCTTCAAGGCCGCACAGAACGGCCTTGTCGGTGCCGTGGCCGCGACCGGTGAGAGCGAGCGAGCCGAACAATTCGCAGCGCACGCGCGCGACGCGATCGAGCAGGCCGCCTTGGTCCAGCCAGCGCTGGCAGAAGCGCGCTGCTGCGCGCATCGGTCCGACCGTGTGCGAGGAGGAAGGTCCGATGCCGATCTTGAAAAGGTCGAAAACGCTGACGGCCATGCAGGGTAAATGGGGATGGAGGGACGACTATTCTACGCGTGCGCGCTGCGACCATTGCCAGGGTTTGTGGGAGCGGCGGCAGCCGCGATGCTTTTCAACCAGGGCATCGGAATGGGCATCGCGCCTTCCGGCGCTCACACAATGCGTTGGTAGGAGCGGCGCAGCCGCGATGCTTTTCAGACAGGGCACCGGGATGTGCCAAGCAATCGCGCCTTCCGGCGCTCCCACAAGAGCACGATGTTCCGGGATGTGATCGATCCCGTCAGCGCTTGGGCGCCCACGAATCGCGCAGTGTTACCGTGCGGTTGAACACTGGCGTGGCGGGTGCGTGGTCGCGGCAATCGGCGACGAAGTAACCCAGACGCTCGAACTGCACGTTTTCCCCGGCAGCGGTTTCGGCGAGGGCCGGTTCGACATACGCGCGCGCGATTCGGCGCGAATCGGGATTAAGGTGTTCGGCGTAGCTGTGGCCGTCGCTGTCGTCATCCGGATTGGCGGTGCTGAACAAACGATCGTAAAGCCGCACTTCGGCGGCGGTCGCATGCTTTGCGCTGACCCAGTGAATCGCGCCTTTGATCTTGCGCTCGGCGCCGGGCTGGCCGGCGCGGGTGGTTTCATCCAGCGTGCCGTGCAGCTCGGCGATTGAACCGTCATCGCGCTTGATCACGTCGGTACAACGCACAATGCCGATGCCGCGCAGGCGCACTTCGCCGTCCGGCACCAGGCGATGAAATCCTTTAGGCGGCACTTCGGCGAAATCGTCGCGTTCGATCCACACCTCACGCGAAAACGGAACCGTACGCGTGCCGAGCTCTGCGTTCTTCGGATGATTCGGGAACTCAAGCTGTTCCACGTGGGCCGGGTCGATATTTGTCAGCACCAGCTTGAGCGGATCGATCACGGCCATGCGTCGCGGCGCGCGCGCATCGAGTTCTTCGCGCACGCAGGCTTCGAGCACACCGAACTCGATCACCGAATTCTGCTTGGTGACGCCAGCGCGTTCCCAGAAATGGCGGATTGCCGCGGGCGGATAGCCGCGGCGGCGCACGCCGGCCAGCGTCGGCATGCGCGGATCGTCCCAGCCATCGACCAGGTGATCATTGACCAGCGCCATCAATTTGCGTTTGCTCATCACGGTGTAGTCGAGATTGCCGCGCGCAAATTCAATTTGCTGCGGGCGACCGGGTTCGCAGGACAATCCGGCGGCGCGTAGGGGTTCGGTCAAGGTGAGGTCTCCCTGCAGGTCGAGCTGATCGAGGAACCAGTCATACAGCGGTCGATGATCTTCAAATTCCAGGGTGCACAGCGAATGCGTGATGCCTTCGACCGCGTCCGACACGCAATGCGCGTAGTCGTACATCGGATAGATCGACCATGCGTCGCCGGTGTTCTGGTGCGCCATCTTGCGGATGCGGTAAATCGCCGGATCGCGCAGATTGATGTTGCCCGCGGCCATGTCGATTTTCGCACGTAAGGTACGCGCGCCATCGGCAAATTCGCCCCTGCGCATGCGCTGCAACAGATCGAGATTTTCCTCGATGCTGCGTTCCCGGTAGGGCGAGTTGCGTCCCGCCTCGGTCAAGGTGCCGCGGTACGCGCGTACTTCCTCGGCGGAAAGATCGCAGACAAATGCGTGACCGTCGCGCACGAGTTTTTCTGCGCATAGGTACAGCACCTCGAAATAATCGGAGGTATGGCGCAGTTCGTCCCATTCAAAGCCGAGCCAGCGCACATCGGCCTTGATCGCCTCGACGTACTCGACGTCTTCGCGTGCCGGATTGGTGTCGTCGAAGCGCAACGCGCAGCGGCCATCGAATTCGCGTGCGATGCCGAAGTTGAGGCAGATCGACTTGGCGTGACCCAGGTGCAGGTAGCCATTGGGTTCGGGCGGAAAGCGCGTGGCGACGCGACCGTCGTGTTTGCCCGCGGCGCGGTCGGCAATGACGATCTGGCGGATGAAGTGGCTCGGTGAAGCGGGATTCGGCGAGGCGATATCGTTCATGCATCCGTGCCGCGGGCGCGCGGCATCCGTGAATCAGGGAAGAGGACGAGTGTAGCGGCGCGACGCCTGAAAGCGAACCGCGTCGCTTGCGTCTCAATCCGTCCGCGGCGTGCCTTTGCGGTGCTGCGCGCGCAAGCGCAGACGCACCGGGCCGCGCACCTCGCGGATGTTGACCACGAGATCGTCTTGGAACGCTTCCACAACGCCGCTTTCGGCGAGCGCGGCGGCAACCGTTCGCACCGGTCGCATGAGGTCCTGCCAAGGGCAACTGATGCGCTCGCCAAGCGTCTGCGCCGCCTCGCTGGGGCAGATACTGCGTCCAGGGCCGCGATCGACGAGCAACTCCAGCACGCATTCGCGAATGCTTTCGGCCAACGGGTCATCCGGAAACAGCGCGCGCATGTGTATCTCTTGATCGCCGGTCCCCAATCGTTGCTTGACACCGGCACGAGGTATCAGGATAACGCGCCGGAGCGCATGATGGGACATCCGGCCGCGTCCTTCGATTCGATGGCGCTCGCTGATACCCATGGTCGCCTCATGCGCGTCGTTCGTTGCGTTGGGACAGGTCAGCGGGAGCCAGCCTGAGAGTTCCCATGAAAATCATCTACCGTGCCGAAAATATCATCGATGCAAACCTGGTCAAGGGCACGCTTGCGCTTGAGAGCATCGTGGCGTTCATCAGTGGCGAATACCTGACCGGTGCGATTGGTGAACTGCCGGCATGGAATCTTGTCTCGGTCATGGTTGCCGATCGGGATGTCGAGCGCGCCATGCCGATCGTGCGCGCGATTGACGCCGACCTGCGCGACCTGCGTGCGAGCGATGGCGGCTTTGCCGATGATGCGTTGCCGGTTTGATTGCACTGACATGACGCCCAACGCTGCGCAATGGGCGGCGCTTGCGGCCCTCAAGGAACCTATCGATGAACACGCGCCCGCTGCTGGTGATCGGCAACAAGAACTACTCGTCGTGGTCACTGCGCCCGTGGTTGCTGCTGCGTCATTTTGGCGTCGCCTTCGACGAAATGCGCTTGCCGCTGGACACGCCGCAGTTTGCCAGCGACATCGAACGCTGGTCGCCGAGCCGACGCGTACCAGCCCTGCGCCACGGGGAGCTCACCATCTGGGATTCGCTGGCGATATGCGAATACGTAGACGAGACCTTCCTCGACCGCACCGGCTGGCCCTCTGATGCTGCTGCGCGCGCCATTGCGCGCTCGGTCAGCGCCGAGATGCATGCGGGTTTTGCCGCATTGCGAAGCGGGTTGCCGATGAACTGTCGCAAACGCGTCGCCGATTTTGTTCCCGGTGCCGATGCACAACGCGACATTGAGCGTGTATGCGCGTTATGGCGCGATTGCCGCGCTCGCTTCGGCAACGCCGGCGCGTGGCTGTTCGATGAGTTCTCGATTGCCGATGCCATGTATGCGCCGGTCGCGCTGCGCTTCGTCACCTATGGCATCGCACTGGATGAGGTATCGCGCGCCTATGTCGACAGCGTTCTGGGGAACAGCGCGATCAGCCAGTGGCTGCGCGCTGCCGCCGCCGAGACCGAAGCGCTGCCGGCCACCGATCGCATTGCCTGATGCACTCGCCCGAAACGCAATTGCCGCGCGCGGCATTGGTGCAGATGATCCTCGGCGCCGCGGCTATCAGCACCACCAGCATCTTCGTCAAGCTCGCGCATGTCGGCCCGACGATGTCGGGGTTTTATCGCATGGGCATGGGCGGGGTGATGTTGCTCGTCGGACTGATCGCGCTCGGCCAATGGCGCCGCGTGCGTCTGGCCGAGATCGGCTGGCTGCTGGTGCCGGGGGTGGCGTTCGCGATCGACCTGATGCTGTGGCATCGGAGCATCCTGTATGTCGGTCCCGGTGTCGCGACCCTGCTCGGCAACTTTCAGGTATTCCTGATGGCGCTGGCCGGCTTCTTGGTGTATCGCGAGCGGCTCGGTTGGCAATTTCTCGCCGGCATCGCACTCGCGTTTGTCGGCCTGTACTTGCTGGTCGGACTCGACTGGAACGTAGTCGGCGCGCAGTACCGTCTCGGCGTGATGCTCGGCGTCGTCACTGGCGTCGCCTATGCGATCTACATGCTGAGCACGCGGCATGCGCAGCGCGGCGGTCATGTCCGCTTGGCGCCGGCGCAATTGCTGTGCGTCAGTTCGTTGCTGAGCGCGATCGTGCTCGGCGTGGCGGCGCTGGGCGAAGGCGAAAGCTTCCTGATTCCCGATACGCAAAGTTGGGGTGCGCTGCTCGGCCTCGCGTTTTGTGGCCAGGTGCTTGGGTGGGTGCTGCTGACCCGTGCGATGCCGCAGTTGCCGGCATCGACGATCGGCTTGTTGTTGTTGCTGCAGCCGGCATTGTCGTTCGTGCTCGACGTAATCCTGTTCGCGCGTCCGACGCAGGCGAGCGACTGGATCGGAGTTGCGCTGTCGCTGGCCGGAATCTTTGTCGGCTCTTACCGGCGCGGCCGACGCGCGCAGCCTCCGGCGGGGGAGAACGCGTTGCAGACCGAATGAGTGGCGCGTGGCTGGCCGCCAGCCAACGCGTCAATAGCGCTCGAGATGCCCGTTGTCGACGCGCACGCGATCGCCGCTGCGGATGTCCGGATTGTCGCCCTGGGTGACGGTGACGCGGCGCCCGTTGTCCATGTTGACCGAGAAGCGCCAGCCGTATCGGCCACCGCGATTGTTTTTCTCGACCTGGTGGCCGATCGCGCCGCCGGCCACGGCGCCGCCGACCGTTGCCGCGGTACGCCCGTTACCCTTGCCGATGGTGTGCCCGAGCAAGCCACCCGCAACCGCACCGATTGCGGTGCCGGCGCCGAGGTGCGAACTTTTTTGACGCACCTGCTGCACGGCGACGACGGTGCCGCAATTGCCGCAGCGATTGTCGTCGTAGCGGCGCGCCATGGCGCTGCCGGGTACGAGGAAGGCGAGACCCAGCAGGCTCACGATGAGAAAGTTGGATATTTTCATTGGGATGCTCCGTGCTTCGAGTGTCGTCGCACTCGTGCACGACGATTCCTCTATTGGACGGGTTGGCGACTGAATCGCTCGTCAATCAAGGAAGAACTGAAGCTGGGGTTGGGGCGGAGTTCATGCCTCGCAGAGTGCCGGTCGCGCAAAACGCCAGACATGCCCACTTGCGAAAAGACAGCGTCACCCCCGATTGTGATGGGGACTACCCGCAAATCCGTCATCGACGCAGCCAGCGCAGCCACACGGCCGCGAGCCGTCGGGCGCGCGGTGTCAGACGCGTGCGGTTGCAGGCGTCGGCCGCTTTCTTTATGGCTTCGGCCTGGGTTGGATAGGCATGGATGACCTTGGCCAGCGTACGCAAACCAATGCCCGCCACCATCGCCAGGGTAACCTCGCTGATCATTTCGCCCGCATGACGCGCCACGATCGTCGCGCCGAGGATGTGGTCCGTCCGCTCCCTGACATGGATCTTCACGAAGCCCGTTTCCTCGTCGTCGGCGATCGCACGATCCACTTCGTGCATCGGAATGGTGAAGGTCTGAACCGGGATGTCGCGCTCGTGCGCCTGTCGCACGTGAAGACCGACATGCGCAATTTCCGGATCGGTGTAGGTGCACCAGGGAATCGTCAGTGCACTGAGTCGCCTGCGGCCGAAAAACAGCGCGTTGTGAACCACGATGAGCGCCGACGCTTCGGCCGTATCGTTGAACTTGTGCTCCAGACACACATCGCCGGCGGCGTAGATGCGCCGATTGCTGGTGCGCAGGAAATCGTCGACATGCACACCCTTGCGGATGTCGTAATCGACGCCTGCAGCTTCCAGATTCAAGCCGTCGACCGTCGGCAGGCGGCCGGTACCGGTCAGGATGGCATCGACCGCGACCGTGCTGTGGTAGTCGTCACTGACCAGATCGGCGATCTTCTGGTCGCCTTCCACGCGCACATTGACGACCCGGGTATTGAGCCGCACCTCGATCCCGTCGCGCGCAAACGCATCGGACAGGAGTTGCGCGGCGTCGCGCTCCTCCCGCGGCAGGAACAGTGGCCAGTGCTGCACGATGGTGGTGCGCACGCCGAAGCGACAAAACGCCTGCGCCATTTCGCACCCGAGCGGGCCACCGCCGATGACCAGCAGGCGGCTTGGCGGCGCGGTCAGGTCGAATGCATTCTCGTTGGTCAGGTAGCCGGACTCGGCCAGCCCTGGAATCGAGGGAATATCCGGTCGCGCGCCGGTCGCAATCAGCGCCTTGTTGAAGCAAAGGGTCACATCGGCCACGGTCAATGCATCGGTGGCGCGGAAGCATGCCTGGCCGAAGAACACGTCCACGCCGGCCGCCGCCAGCCGCTGCAGCGAATCGGCACGGCTGATGCGGGCGCGGATGGCGCGCATGCGCTGCATCACCGCGGCAAAGTCGACGTGGATGTCGGCCGGGGCGCGCGCACCGTATTGGCCCGCATGACGCATCTCGGCATACAGGCGGGAGGTGCGGATAAGCGCTTTCGATGGCACGCAACCAATATTGAGACAGGTCCCCCCGAGCAGGTTGCGCTCGATCAGCGCAACTCTGGCGCCCAGTGCCGCCGCTGCGTGGGCCGCCACCAGTCCGGCCGTGCCGGCCCCGATCACCACCAGGTTGTAGCGCGCTGCCGGTGTCGGATTGCGCCAATTGGCCGGACGCACGTTGTGCATGCGTTCCTGCTCGGCCGGGTCTTGCATGAGTGCGCGGATATCGCTGCCGTTTTGCATCGTCGCTGACCGTGAATGAGGACCCGCTATAGCCAGCCGCCGCCAAAGCCAGCGCGCCGAAGGCCTGCCACGATGTACGGACAATCGCGCATCAGACGCCAGATCAACTGGGTGCGGTGATTCTCGATCATCATCGTGACGATCCCCTGGTCGAGTCCGTAGTGGCCGGGCGAGACCCAGTAATGTCCGTCAGCGTCGAGCAGGCCCGGATTGAAGCTGCTCGCGTAACGACCATCCGGGCACATGGCGGGATAACGCCGATGCATGGCGCGCACGCACGGCATCACGATGTCCGGCGCGAACGGCAGCGATGCCAGCGCGGCCCAGCCGGAGAGGGTTCCGTCATCCGGACCATACGGCACACCACGTGCCGCATAGCCGAACAGCCGCTGGCGTTCACCGCTCACGCCCGGCATGTCGCCGCTCGGGCCATCGCAGGCGGTGAGTCCCCAGCATTCTTCGTCATAGCCGGCGAATTCGTGCGGGTTGCGCCGGGCGTAGTCGCGCTGGACCAGAACGGCCCGCCGGCTGTTTTCGAAATAATCGGTGTGGCGGTCGCGCATGAAACGATCCTGGATAGCGTGCAAATCGATCCATGCGTGCGAGAACTGGTGGATGAACAGCGGCCCCGCATACAGGAAATCGTGATCGTAGAGATTTTCCCACTGGTAGGTCATCGTCCACGCCTTGTAGGTATCCTGCCCGGGCGGGTGCGTTGGTGAGCCCAGTGCGAGCACATACAGCAAGATGCTCTCGCTGTATCCCTCCCATCCGTAATTGAGGAATCCGCTCTCGGGTTTCCAGCCCTGCATGATCGTCCCGCATCCATTCTGCGACCAGCGCCAATCGATGCGCCGATACAGGTCATGGGCGATCTGGCGCAACTGCGTTTCCCTGGCGGTATCCGCAGCGAAATACATGCACGCAGTCAACACGCCGCCAATCAGCAGGGCGGTGTCGATCATCGACAATTCCGAACGCCATTCGCGGCGGCCCGAATGCATGTCGAGGAAATGGTAATAAAATCCCTTGAATCCACTC
>CAJDTR010000032.1_pt1 | contig 22010 bp, 17 predicted proteins | sample 7389891 | NCBI WGS metagenome assembly CAJDTR01 (sample SAMEA7055657, study PRJEB34461) | soil metagenome | biome: terrestrial ecosystem; feature: Peninsula; material: soil | place: Antarctica | collected 2016 | reverse complement strand
GATGAACGCCCGCAGCAGGATGCGCAGGGCCGGGTTGCTTGGTAAGGCCCGGACGGCAGTACTTGGCAACAGCGTCCGCGCGCGCAGCGAACGCGGTCAGCGCGGAATGGATCGCGTCTGCACCATTGCCGGACTTGCTGAATGCGCAACGGAAGTAATTGCAAGGACAAACGGTCAAATTCATCCTGCCAGTGGGATCGCAATCGCTTTTGCCTTCGTCCCGTACGTGCGAGAATTGCGCATCTCCCGCCACCCGCAAGGGAACGAAGGCTGGCCGTCACGGTCCAAGCTGTCTTGCGCCGGTCGATGCAGTGCAAGGTTTGCCGTTTCCGACCGGTCCTGATGTCCGCTTCACTCTTTTACATTCGAGGTTGTCATGCGCATTTTCCTGTCCGTTCTCGGTCTGCTGCTGGCCGCTCCAGTGCTGGCTGCCACGCCGCAAGAGACGGTCACCAAGGCGATGGCCACGCTTGCGCCAAACGTCAAGATCGATGTGGTGCAGGACTCGGTGCTTCCGGGCTTCTACGAAGCCATCGCCGGGGGCGAATTCGTCTACGTTAGCAAGGACGGCCGCTACGTTGTCAACGGCAGTGCCTACGATGTGGCGAACAAGCGCGACTTGACCACGTCTTCGCGCGCTCGTGCGCGCAAGATCGCGCTCGACAAAGTCGGTCCGGACAAGCGCATCGTGTTTTCGCCGCAACCGCCGATCGCCACCAAGCACACGGTGACGGTATTCACCGATGTCGATTGTCCATTCTGTCGCCACCTGCATGAGCAGATCGCTCAATACAATGCACAGGGCATCGCTGTCGATTATCTTTTTTATCCGCTGTCAATCCATCCGGGCGCGGACAAGAAAGCCGAAGCGGTGTGGTGTTCGAAAGACCGCCCCAACGCGTTCACGGCGGCGATGTCCGGCAAGGATCCCGGCCATGCAACCTGCGCAAATCCGGTGCCGGAACTGACCGCACTGGCGCAAAAACTCGGTATCAGCGGCACGCCGACGATGCTGGCTGAAGACGGCACCCAGATTGCAGCGCAGATCGCGATGTCGCCGGACCAGCTAGCTGCCGAGCTCGACCGCCTGGCCGCGGCCAGTGCCGCCAAGAACTGAGGATATTCCCATGCATTTTCGCGTTATGTTTCCCTTCGCACTGGTTGCGCTCGTCCCCGTCCTGGGCCTGGCGGCTGAATCCACGCCGGCCGATACCGCTGCGCGAAAGGCGCTGCTCGAGCTTGTGCCGAAGGCTAAAATCGAGGCGGTCGAACCGGCGCCGCTGGCCGGCTACCGGCAGGTCATCGTCGGCGGCCAGATGGTCTATATCAGCGACGACGGCAAATATCTGCTGCAAGGTGCGTTGCTCGACACGCAGACTCATCGCGATCTGACCGCCGCGCGTCTTGCGGTCGAAAGCAAGCGCAAGGTCGACGCGGTGCCGCTCGCCAAACGCATTGTGTTTGCGCCGTCGGGCAAGCCGAAATTTGTTGTCACGGTATTCACCGATCTTGATTGCGGCTACTGCCGCAAGCTGCATTCGGAGATGGCCGGGTACAACAAACTCGGCATCGAAGTCGATTACCTGTTCTTCCCGCGCACCGGCATCGGTTCGCCGTCGTACGACAAGGCAGTGTCGGTATGGTGCGCCAAGGACCGCAACGCTGCGTTCACGGCGGCCAAGGCCGGCGTCGATCCGGCACCTCTCAAATGCGCCAACCCGGTGGCCGAGGAATTCGCTCTTGGCTCGCAGGTTGGCGTGGATGGCACGCCGACGATCTTCGCGCCGGATGGCACCAAACTCGGCGGCTATCTGCCGCCCGACCAGTTGCTGAGCAAGCTTGAAAATCTCGGCAAGGCCACGCTCGCCGCCAACTGATCGGAGGACCATGCAGCCGGACGTGCGCGGGTGCGTTCGGCAGATTTGCGCGAACGTGCAGAGCCTTATCAGCTATCATAAAAGGCTGCCCTAACCGCCGCCCGCGCCATGATCGCCCTCGACGGCCAGCCCGCGCTTTCTCCTTTCCGTATCGAGCGTCTCAATGTCGAACTGGCGCAGCTCGCGCCGGGCACGGCTCTGCGTGCGGCGCGCCATGTGTATTTTGTCGATGCGGTTTCCGACGCGGCGCTCGACCTGCCGCATCTATGCAATGTGATCGAGGCTCAAAGCGGTCCTGCGCGAGCGGCGACGCTGTGGGTCGTGCCGCGCCTCGGCACACGTTCGCCGTGGTCGAGCAAGGCAACCGACATCCTTCTCGGTTGCGGTTTTGCGGTGCGTCGAATCGAGCGCGGCCTCGCACTCGACATCGACAGCATGCCTGCGCCTGGCAGCGTGGCGTATGCACAGCTGCTGCAGGTGCTGCACGATCCAATGACTCAATCGGTGGTCGGATCGCTCGAAGAAAGCACGCGTCTGTTTCATGCCTGCGCACCCGCGCCACTTGATCGCATTGCACTGGGCAGCGAACCGCTCGCTGCCCTCGACGCTGCGAATGCGCGCCTTGGGCTTGCCCTTGCCGCCGACGAGATTGCCTATCTGGCCGAATGTTTTCGCGAACTGGCACGCGATCCGTCCGACGCCGAACTGATGATGTTCGCGCAGGCGAACTCCGAGCATTGCCGGCACAAGGTGTTCAACGCATCGTTCAGCGTCGATGGCGTTGCGCAGCCGCGCTCGCTGTTCGCGATGATCAAGTACACGCACGAAGTTTCTCCGGCACACACCTTGTCGGCGTATCACGACAATGCGGCGGTCGTCGCTGGCAACTGCGCCGCGCGTTTCTTTGCCGATGCAACCGACGGCACCTTTCGCGCGCACGCCGAACAAACGCACTACGCGATCAAGGTCGAGACGCACAATCATCCAACCGCCATCTCGCCCTATGCCGGGGCTGCGACCGGTTCGGGCGGCGAAATCCGTGACGAAGGCGCGACCGGCCGCGGCGGCAAGCCGAAGGCCGGTCTTGTCGGCTTCACGGTTTCGCACCTGCGCATTCCGGGCCTGCCGCGACCGTGGGAGCACGATCGTCCACTGCCGCCACGTTTTGCCAGTGCATTCCAGATCATGCGCGACGGCCCGCTCGGCGGAGCCGCGTTCAACAACGAATTTGGTCGTCCCTGCCTCGGCGGGTATTTCCGCGCGTTCGAGCAAAGCGGCAGCACGGGCAATCTTCGTTATGGCTACGACAAGCCCATCATGATTGCCGGCGGTATTGCAAACCTGCGCGCGAGCGATGTCGACAAGGGCACGCTGCGCGACGGGGATGCAATCATCGTGCTCGGTGGACCGGCCATGCTGATCGGCCTTGGCGGCGGCGCCGCTTCGTCGATGGCGGCGGGCGCAAGTTCGGCACAACTGGATTTCGCTTCAGTACAGCGCGACAACCCGGAAATGGAGCGGCGGTGCCAGGAAGTCATCGACGCTTGCTGGGCGCGCGGCGCGCACAATCCGATCGTGTCGATCCACGATGTCGGCGCTGGCGGCCTGTCCAACGCCATCCCCGAAATTCTCAACGATTCGCGCGTCGGCGGACAGATCGAGCTGCGCGCGATTCCGAGCGACGACCCGCGCTTGTCGCCCATGCAGATCTGGTGCAACGAAGCGCAGGAGCGCTACGTGATCGGTTTGCGTCCACACGACGTGCCGCTGTTCGAAGCGATTTGCGCCCGCGAACGCTGTCCCTTCGCCGTCGTCGGCCATGCGACAAGCGAACGTCACCTGGTCCTTTCCGATTCCCGATTCCCTACGCCCGATTTCCAGCCCATTGATCTTCCGCTCGACGTGGTCTTCGGCAAGCCGCCGCGCATGCAGCGCGATGCGCGACGGCACAAGGCGAAAATCGATCTGGTGCCTGATGTCGGCAGCATCACGCTTGACCGCGCGATCGAGCGCGTTTTGCGCATTCCCAGCGTCGGCAGCAAGGCTTTCCTGGTCACGATCGGCGATCGCAGCGTCGGCGGCCTGTGTTCGCGCGATCCGATGGTTGGGCCATGGCAGGTGCCGGTGGCCGATTGCGCCGTCACGCTCGCCGATTTCCAAGGCTACGCGGGCGAGGCGATGGCGATGGGCGAACGCACGCCGCTGGCGCTGATCGACCCCGCCGCGAGCGCGCGCATGGCAGTGGGTGAAGCGCTGACCAATCTCGCTGCGGCGCCGGTGAAACTCGACGAAGTGCGCCTGTCGGCAAACTGGATGGCTGCCGTCGGCCATGAGGGCGAGGACGCCGCGCTGTACGACGCGGTGTACGCGGTCGGCATGCAATTGTGTCCCGCACTCGGCATCTCGATTCCGGTCGGCAAGGATTCGCTGTCGATGCAGACGCAATGGCGCGACGCGCAGTCGGACCAACGCACGTTGTCGCCGGTGTCGCTGATCGTCACTGCGTTTGCGCGCGCGCCCGACGTGCGCCCGGCCCTGACGCCGCAGCTCGTGCTCGATCAGGGCGCGAGCGATATCTGGCTGCTTGACCTTGCCGCCGGCAAGACCCGGCTGGGCGGCAGCGCGCTGATGCAGGCGTTCGAGCGCAGCGGTGGCGAGCCGCCGGATCTCGACGATGCGGCACGCTTCTCGCGTTTTTTCAACGCGATCCAGCAAGCAAACGCCAATGACCTGCTGCTCGCCTACCACGACCGCAGCGATGGCGGCGCGGTCGTCGCGCTGATTGAAATGGCATTCGCCGGTCATTGTGGTCTCGATGTGCAACTGGCGGGCTGGGGCGAAAATACGCTGGCCGCACTGTTCAATGAAGAACTTGGCGCACTGGTGCAGGTGCGCCAACGCGACCGCGAAGTCTTCCGCGCGCTCCTTGCTGCGCACGAGATCGCCGACATGGCGCATATCGTCGCGCAACCGAGCGGCCGCATGCGGGTGAAACTTGGGCTCGGCAACGAGACGCTGGCAAAGTGGCAATGGAGCGCATTGATGCGTTCGTGGTCGGAGACCAGCCACGCGATGCAGCGCCGGCGCGACAATCCGCTTACGGCCGACGTCGAGAACGAAGGACGTTGCGATGACGCCGATCCGGGCATCACGCCGCTAGTGGGCTTTGATCCGAACGAGGATATTGCTGCAGCCTTCATCGCGACCGGCAAACGCCCGCGCATTGCGATCCTGCGCGAGCAGGGTGTCAACGGCCAGGTCGAAATGGCCGCGGCCTTCACCCGTGCCGGCTTTGACGCGGTCGACGTGCACATGAGCGATCTGGCCAGCGGGCGACGCAAGCTGGCCGATTTCAGCGGCTTCGCGGCGTGTGGCGGTTTCAGTTACGGCGATGTGCTTGGCGCGGGCCGCGGCTGGGCCGCGTCGATCCTCTACAACGAACGTTTGCGGGATGAGTTTTCTGCGTTCTTTGCCGATACTTCGAAGTTCGCACTCGGTGCGTGCAACGGATGCCAGATGCTGGCCAATCTCAAATCGATCATCCCCGGCGCCGCGCACTGGCCGCAGTTCGTGCGTAACGCGAGCGAGCAGTACGAAGCGCGCCTGGCCACGCTTGAAGTGCTCGACTCGCCATCGATTTTCTTCAAGGGAATGGTCGGCGCGCGCATTCCGGTGGCAGTCGCGCATGGCGAAGGACGCACCGTGTTTGCCGATGCGGCGGATGCCAAACGCGCGCAGGCGAGTGTGCGTTTTGTCGATAACCGTGGGCGCGCGACCGAACGCTTTCCGCTCAACTCGAACGGTTCGGGTTCCGGCAACGCCGGCTTCACTGCGGCGCAAGGCCGCGTGACGATCCTGATGCCGCACCCGGAACGGGTGTTCCGCAGCGTGCAGATGAGCTGGCGGCCGCGTGAATGGGGCGAGGATTCACCGTGGATGCGCATGTTCCGAAATGCGCGCGTGTGGGTCGGCTGATGTGCAGTCGCACGCCACGATATTTTGCTCGAGCGGCGGAAGCCGCGATGGACCTGCGTGGAAAATCACCGGCAAAAGCATCTCGGCTTCCGCTTCTCCTGCAAGGGCAGCGAGGCCGCTACGCTGGCGCCGTTGTTGCGCTGCGATGACCCTGAGCCCGATCCGCGAATTCGGTTTGAAGGCGGTGCTGTGGCTGCCGCTCGCGTTCGTAATCTGGTTCTGGCTTGCGCCACTGTGGGTGTGGCCGGCGATCATGATCGCCAAACAGGTGCTGCTGGGTTTCTGGGGCGATCTTTTCACCAGTGTCGACCGCGGCGGCGAATTGCTCGATGCAACCGGACACGTCGTTGCGCGCGCGGATTATCTGGTGCGTCTGGGAACCGCGGTGAAGGTCGTGGTGGCTGCTGGACCAAACGGACCGGGTGGCGTCGGCGTGCTGGAGCCCACCCTCAATCCGATGGTCTATGCCTATTCGCTGCCATTGTTCGGCGGCCTCGCAATGGCGACACCGTTGTCGACGCGGCGGCGTTTGCTGCAGCTCGCGATCGCCTTTGCGCTGATCTGGATCGCCCAGGCGCTGGGCATCGTCGCTGAAGCGCTGAAGACACTCGCTTTCGACAGCGGCAATGAAGGCGCAGCCGCCATCGCGCGCGCAGGTCTGGCGCCAAACGCGATTGCGCTCGCCTATCAGTTCGGCTATCTGATTCTGCCGGCAGTGGTGCCGGTTGCGTTGTGGATCGGGCTCAATCGCGCGTTTATCGAGGTGTTGGTGGGTCCGGCCGGGGAACCACCGCCCGGTTAGCGGGTCAAATCTGCGCCGAAGAAGGCGTTAACGGCCGATATGGAACAATGTGTCCATCCGGACCTGATTTTTTTGCTGTACAGGGGATTCATGGCTGCCGTCGCACCGATCGAACACACTGTTGACGAGATCCTGGCTGAGCCGAGTCTCGATGATCGCATCTGCCAGTTCCTGGTCGCGCGCGGCCGTCTGAAAGACGCCGATCTGGTGCGCGGGCGGCGCCTGCTCGAAGAAGACCCCGCGTCGCCGAGTCTGGTCTCGCTGCTGACTCGGCTTGGGCTGGTTTCCGAGCGTGAAATGGCCGAGGCCGTCTCCGAACTTCTGCACCTGCCGCTGCTGTCGGCCAAGGAATTCCCGGAAGCGCCGCCGGCCAACGTGCAAACCTCCATCCGATTCCTCAAGCATCACCATGTCTGCCCCATTGCCGAGAGCGATGACGACGTGACCTTGCTCGTCGCCGATCCGGCCGATACGTTTCCGTTGCAGGCGTTGCAGCTTGCAACGGGGCGCCTGGTCAAGCTGAACATCGGCTTGCGCAGCGAAATCGACGATCTGATCGAGCGCTACTACGGCTCGGGTCGTTCGGCCATGGGCACCATCGTCGAGAACCTGACCGACGACAACAACCGCAGCGAAGACGACATCGAGCACTTGCGCGATCTGGCGTCCGAAGCGCCGGTGATCCGCTTGGTCAATCTCGTGATTCAGCGCGCAGTTGAACAGCGCGCATCGGACATTCATGTCGAGCCGTTTGAAAATCGACTCAAGGTGCGTTATCGCGTCGACGGCGTGCTGCATGAAGTCGAATCGCCGCCCGCAGCATCCACCGCGGCGGTGATTTCGCGCATCAAGATCATGGCGAAATTGAACATCGCCGAGCGCCGCCTGCCACAGGACGGACGCATCATGATTCGCGTGCAGGGCAAGGAACTGGACTTGCGCGTATCCAGCGTGCCGACTTCGTACGGCGAATCGGTGGTCATGCGCATTCTCGATCGCGAAGCGATCGTGTTCGACTTCCACAGTCTCGGCTTCACCGACCAGTTCCTGCAGAAATTCGTCAACGTGCTGGAACTTCCGCACGGCATCATGCTGGTCACCGGCCCAACCGGTTCGGGCAAGACCACCACGCTGTACACCGCACTGGCGAAACTCAACACGCCAAATGTGAAGATCATCACGGTCGAGGACCCGGTCGAATACCAGATCGAGGGCATCAACCAGATTCAGGCGAAACCGCAGATCGGGCTCGATTTCTCGCACGCGCTGCGTTCGATCGTGCGACAGGATCCGGACATCATCATGATTGGCGAAATGCGCGATCTGGAAACCGCGCGCATCGCGATCCAGTCCGCATTGACCGGCCATCTCGTGTTGTCAACGCTGCACACCAACAATGCCGCTGGCGGCATCACGCGCATGCTCGACATGGGCGTCGAGGATTATCTGCTCACTTCCACGGTAAACGGGATTCTCGCCCAGCGTCTCGTGCGCAAGCTTGATCGCAGCAGCGCGGAAGCCTTCGCGGCGCTGCCGGAGATCGTCAAGGAATTCAATCTCGAGAATTTCACCGAGGATCGCCCGATCAAGCTCTACAAGCCCGGTTCGACTGCAGCCAATCCCACCGGTTATTTCGGGCGCACGACGATCATGGAATTCCTCGTCATGTCCGATCCGATCCGACGTCAGATCATGCAGCACGCCGGCATGGGTGACATCGAGCAGCAGGCGCGCAGCGAAGGCATGCGCACGATGTACGAAGATGGGCTTGTGAAGGCGACGCAGGGTCACACGACGCTTGAGGAAGTCCTGCGCGTTACGCAGGAGAGCTAGGTGATCAGCCTCTGGCCAATTCCGATGCCCGGAATCCCAGCGTGGGAGCGCCCGCAGTTGCGATGCTTTTCAGCGCAATCCCAGCGAGAGCATCCGGGTTTCCGCCGCTCCCTTCAAGTATTCCCATGACTCTTTTCTACTACAAAGCCGTCACCGTGTCGGGCGAAACGCTCGAAGGCCAGATCGATGTAGCCAGCCACGACGAGGCGATCGGCAAGCTGCAGGATGCAGGCAATATACCGCTCGAGGTGCGCGAGGCGGACAGCGGCGATTCGGCAAGTCTGTTCGCGGCATTGTTCAAGCGCGCGACCTTGCGAGAGGCGCAGGTGGTGCAGTTCACCCAGCAGTTATCGACCTTGCTCGGCGCAGGGCAACCGCTCGATCGCGCGCTGCAAATCCTGCTCGACCTGCCCGAGAGTGAAAAGGCCAAGCGCCTGCTCGAACGTGTGCGCGATCAGGTCCGCGGTGGCACGCCGCTGTCGGATGCGCTGGAAGCGGAACACGGCAGCTTCTCGAAGTTGTACGTCAACATGGTGCGCGCCGGCGAGGCGGGCGGTTCGATGGACGAGACGCTCGCGCGTCTGGCTGACTATCTGGAGCGCAGCGCCAATCTCAAGAGCAGCGTGATCAACGCAATGATCTATCCGGCCTTTCTGATCGGCATGGTGATGGTGTCACTGATGGTGCTGCTGATTTATGTGGTGCCGCAATTTGCGCCGATGTTTTCCGACATGGGCGTCGAGATGCCGTTCATAACGAAGGTGGTGCTCGCGGTCGGTTCTACCCTGCAGCATTTCTGGTGGCTGATCATCGGCGCGATAGTTTTCGGCGCCGGTTGGCTGCGCCGCCAGATGGCCGATCCGCCAGCGCGGCTGAAGATCGATGCGCGCCTGTTGAAAACGCGCATCTTCGGCGACGTGATTCGCAAAGTGGAAACCGCGCGCCTGACGCGCACGTTGGGTACGCTGCTTAAAAATGGCGTGCCACTGCTGAGCGGGCTCAATGTGGCGCGTAACGTGATGAACAACACCGTGCTCGGCGAAGCGGTCGCGCAGGCGGCGGAAGAGGTCAAGACCGGCGGTGGTCTCGGTTTTGCGTTGGCTCAGTCGAGGCAGTTCCCGAAACTGGCCCTGCAGATGATCAGCGTTGGTGAGGAATCGGGCGCGCTCGATACGATGCTGATGAAGGTCGCTGACACCTTCGATATTGAAGTGAAGAACACGCTCGATCGGCTGCTGGCCGCGCTGGTGCCTGCAACCACGATCGTGATGACTGTCGTCGTCGCGATGATCATGTTGGCGATCGTGTTGCCGATCATGAATATCGCCGGCGCAGTGCATTGAGAGCCGCCAAGCGGGCATTCGCAACCCGACAACTACCTGTATGGAAACGGCCAAAGCAGCGAGGCCTCTTCGCCCGCGGTATTGAAGACGCATCGCCGCTGCCGCCGCTCCCACAACGTGCGACACCATAGACGCAACAAGGAGAGCCATGAATATTCACACGCAACGCTTCAACGGCATGTCGCGCGCCAGCGGCTTCAGCCTGATCGAAATGCTCGCCGTGATCGTGCTGATCGGCATCGTCGCGGGCATCGTCGTGCAGCAGGTCGGCAAGAATGTCGACAAGGGCAAATACGGTTCGGGCAAGGCGCAGGTGCAGATGCTGGCCGGCAAGATCGAAGGTTATGCACTCGACAATGGCTCGCCGCCGTCGCGCCTGGAAGACATGACCAGCAAGCCGGGCAACGCTCCAAACTGGCAGGGTCCGTACGCCAAGATTTCCGATTTGAAGGATCCCTTCGGACACGCGTTCCTGTACAAGGCGCCCGGCGAACACGGTGATTTCGACATCACGTTTCTCGGCAAGGACGGCCAGGCGGGCGGTGACGGTGTGAATGCCGATTACGGCAATTGGCAATGAGAAGCGGGGAATCGGGAATCGGCAATCGGGAATCGGAAGCGGGGCACTTGCCCGGTTTTCCGTTTCGGCTTTTGCCCGGTTGCCGATTTCAACGTGCACGCGATCGTACTTCTGGCGATCCCCGATTCCCGATTCCCGATTCCCGGCGTGGCGCGCGCACGCGCACGCAAGGCTTCACCCTGATCGAGATGATCGCGGTAATCGTGTTGCTGGCGATCGCGACGACCGTTGTCACGTTTTCGTTTTCCAAGAGTCTGCAGAGCGCGCGCATTCGTGGCGCCAGCCGTGACCTGGTCGCGGCATTGCGATACACGCGCGGCCAGGCAATCGTCAAAGGCCAGCAGGAAGTGCTGGTGCTCAATCTCGAGGACAATTCCTATTCCGCGCCCGGTAAAAGTGTGGCGAAATTACCCAAGGACATGATCTTGCGCCTGACCACAGCCGAGCAGGAACAGACCGGCGCAAATGCCGGCGGCATCCGCTTTTTCGCCGATGGCAGTTCCACCGGGGGCCACATTTCCGTGTTGCAGGGCAAGCGCGAGTGGCGCATCAATGTCGCCTGGTTGACCGGCGATATCGCGCTCGACGAGCAGCCCGAGCCATGACCGGCGCCGGACCGGCGAACTCGCTGCCGATGGCGCGGTCCATCTTTCTCATGCACGTTCATCGCCACTCATTGCCCAACCGCGCGCGCATGCGCGGCTTCAGCTTGATCGAGATGGTCGCGGCGTTCCTTATCTTCGCGATCGGCGTCGGCGTTTTGATGAATATCCTCGCGACCTCGATGCATTCGACGCGGCAATCCTCCGACTACACCATGGCGGCGCTGTGGGCGGAATCGAAACTCGATACGGTCGGCATCGGCGAGCCGATCGAAGCCGGACACAGCAGCGGCCGTTTCGACGACAACTACCGCTGGGATCTGGATATTCATCAGGTGGATCCGTCCAGCGTCGAGCCGCCGCCGCAGCAAGCGCCGGTCGCCGGCAACAAGGCGGGTGCGCAGAACCAGAACGCGAACAAGCGCCCCACGCAGGCCAGCGACGCTGGCAACGGTGGCGGCCTGGAGGTTGCGCCCTTCGATATCTACCAGATCGATCTCGATGTTTCCTGGGGCGGCAAAGGGTTTGGGTCACATGTTCACAACGCTCACTTTGGTACTCTACGCGTCACCAACCCCGATCCCGACAACACGCGCCGCGGATTCAAGCCGATGAATGCGCCGCCGCGCGGGGTGAAATGATGCGGTCCGGGGCTCGCTCACGCGGCTTCACCCTGCTTGAAGTCATGCTCGCGATCATGCTGCTCGCGCTGCTTCTCGCCGGAACCTATGGCGCGATCCGTACCGCGGTACATGCGATGCATTCGGGCGAAACCGCGATCGATCGCACCAATCGCTTGCGCGTGGCGCAGGAATTCATGCGTCGGCAGATCAGTCGCATCATGCCGCTCGCGTTTGATCACGACGAGGCGACGGCGACGAATCGGGTCTTCGAGGGCAACGGCAACATCATGCGTTTCGTCGCGCCAATGCCGGGCTACCTGTCCAAGGGCGGCGCGTATGTGCAGACCTTGTCTTTTGCCGGCAATCGTCGAGGCGGCAAGCAATTGCTGTTTACCGACTCGATGCTAAACGGTTTTGATCCGGACGCGAAGAAATCCGACAGCGAGCCGTCCATTCTTCTCGACCAGATCGAGGAGGGGCGGTTCGAGTTCCGCACGCTCGATGAGAACGGTGACCTGACCGACTGGTCCGATCAATGGGATGATCCGAGCATCACGCCGGTGATGGTACGCATCGTGATCCGCATGCTGCCGCAGGCGCGCATCGAATTTCCGACGATGGAAATCCCGCTGTTGCTCGATGTCGGTGCGATGCGCCGCACCAGCATGCCGGGTTTGGGATTGCCGCAGCAGGCAATCCCGTTGCCGGGCCAACCGCATCCGGGCGCCCGCCCGCGTGGTCAACCGGGGCGGCCTGGAGGCGTGCAATGACTGCCTTGCACTGTCGCGCAGGCCGGTTGTCGGTGCGATCGCGCGCGCGCGGCGTTGCCTTCATTCTGGTGCTGTGGGTGATCGCGATGCTGTCGATCATGCTCGGCAGTTTTGCCTTGATCGCGCGCACCGAAAACCTGCAAGCTCGGCATCTGTTCGATACCACCCAGGCACGTTATGCGGCTGAGGCCGGACTTAATCTGGCGGTGTTCGAACTGCGCAAGACCGATCCGCAGATGCGCTGGGTGGGCGATGGCCGTCCATATACCTTCGGCTATGGCGATGCTGAAATCGAAGTCCGCATTACCGACGATTCCGGCAAGATCGACATCAATGCGGCCGACGAAAAGCTGCTGATGGGACTCTTCACCGCGCGCGGCATCGAATTGGAGCAGGCTCAGAAGCTGACCGCCGCGATCATCGACTGGCGCGATGCGGACGATCTGGCCCAGCCCAACGGGGCGGAAATTTCCGACTACAAAGCCGCCGGACTTTCCTACGGCCCCAAGAACGCGCCGTTCGATACCGTGTCCGAATTGCAGCAGGTGCTCGGCATGGATTACGCATTGTATGAAAAGCTCGAACCGGCGCTGACAATCTACTCCGGTCGGCCGCAGCCGGGCGCTGAATTTGCGCCAGCCGAAGCGCTCGAAGCGACGGGTTGTTCGGCGCAACAGGCGCATGATCTGATCCAGCAACGCCAGACGCTGGCGCCTGCGGATCTGGCCGGCGCCGGTTTGACCGCCTGTGACGGCAGCACGCCAATCGTGGCAGGCGGCGGAGGCCTCACGTATAGTGTGAAATCCCGTGCGAAGTTGCCCAATGGCGCCAGCACGATCCTTGACGCGACCATTCGCATGGGCGGGATCAACGCGGCCGGAAGGCCTTTCGTTATCCTGCGTTGGCGCGATGGGGAAGCCTCGTAACCGACCGTGAATCCGACCCTCGACAGACAAATGGCCCGTCTGCGGACGCGCCTTGCCAAGACGCCGCTGCCGCGCTTTTTCGCGTGGTGGGGCCACGAGCTTCTGGCCTGCCTGCCGGCACGCTGGCGCGCGCTCGTGTCGGAAAAGTCCGAATCCCTTCTGCTTGATTTGCGTAGTGACGAAATCATCGTGTGGCGCGAACGCGGCGCGACGATGCATGAGTACGCGCATATCCGCCGGGAGCTGCCCGCGGAAACACAAGGCGCGGAATTCCGCCGTCTGCGCGCCGCGCTTGATGATCCAATGGCGCGCACGGTGTTCTGCATTCCGGCCGAACGCGTGTTGACACGCACCCTCAGCTTGCCCGTGGCGGCTGAGGAAAACCTGCGCCAGGTGCTCGGATTCGAGATGGACCGGCAGACGCCGTTCAAGGCCGATCAGGTGTATTTCGACAGTCGCGTGCTCGGGCACGATGCGAGTGGCCGTAACGCGAAGGTCGAACTGGTACTGATCCCGCGCGCGCAGCTTGACCAGGAACTGGCCGCGCTGCCGGCAGGTGCGGCCGATCTGGATGGGGTCGATAGCTGGCGCAGCGCTCCGGGCGCGGGGCGTCATCACACGAATTTGTTGCCGCCTGAGCGGCGTGCGCGGCGGCGCAACCTGCGCGTGCCGCTCAGCCTCGGACTTGGCGCACTGGCAGTGATCCTGTTCGTGTTCAACATGGACGAATCCCTGAGCAATCGTGCCTCTGCGGTCGAATCCATGCGCGCCGAGGTTGAAAAAGCCAATACCGAAGCCAAGCAGGTGGCCGCGCTCAAGAAGACGCTTGCCGATTCCATCGCCGGCGCCAATTTCCTGACCGAGCGCAAGCGCAAGGGGCCGCTCACCGTAGCCTTGATCGAAGATCTGACCAAACGCTTGCCCAAGGATGCCTATCTGGAGCGCTTGCAGATCGAGAACAAGCAGGTCCAGTTGCAGGGTCAGGCGCAGGAAGCGGCCAAATTGATCGGGTTGCTCGCCGCCTCGCCGTGCTTGGGCGATCCCGGTTTTCAGGGTCAGGTGCAGCCCGATCCGCGCACCGGCAAGGAGCGTTTCCAGATCAACGCCGATCTCAAGGAATGTTCGCCGCTGACGGACGCATCGGCCCCTTCGGCAGCGCCTGTCGCGGCAACGGAAAAGCCTTCCGCTCCGCCCGTGGACGTCGCCAAGTCCAAAACTGCTGCGGGCCCTGCAGTCAAGCCGTCCTCTCCCATGCGTGCGATCGCCCCCGTTAAAGACGCGGAGGCCAAACATGCCGGCAAGTAGATTCCAGCCCAAAGATGGACGCTTCCTCGCGGTCGTGTTGCTGTTGATCGTCCTGATGGTGGTTTACCTGGTCGGTGTGCACTGGTGGTTCGTCGCGCCACAACTGCAGTTTTCCAGCGACATGCGGGATCTACGCGAGCAGCAGTTGCGCTTCCGCCAGACCACGGCGGAGAAGCCGGAGATTGAAAAGCGCTTGGCTGAGGTCAAGACGTACGAGCAGGGCAATCAGGCGTTCCTGTCGGAAACCGATGCGAACGCAGCTTCGGCCGCGTTGATTCAGCGTCTCAAGCAGGCGATGACCGAGCACGCCAAGGATGAAAAGCGTTGCCAGTCGATCAGCCAGCAAAATTTCAACAACAACGAAGACGAGTTGTACCAGCGCGTGACCGTGCAGGCGCGCCTGCGCTGCGATCTCGAACCGCTGGCGGCGATTCTTTATGATCTGGAAAACGGCAAGCCATATCTGTTCGTCGATCAGGTCATGATCTACAAGCAACAGAGTTATCAGCCGCCAGGCGCCAAGGTCGCGCCGGTGCCGCTGGATGTGCGCTTCAATCTGTCAGGCTATCTGCGCTTGCCGGGCAAGACGAAATGAACATCAAAGTTGCCCGACTCACCACTACAGCGTTGACCGGCTTGTGCGGTTTGCTGCTGTTGCTGCTCGTCGTGCAGTACGCCGGCGTTGGCCGCGGTTATCGCTGGGCCGAGCCGGCATCCGATGCCGGCGCACATGTTGTCGGTGGCGCGATCGACAGCAAGCCGGTGCAGATGCCACCGCTGTCGGCCTTTGCCGAGATCGACATGCATCCTTTGTTCAACGAAGATCGCGAGCCCACGCCGGCCGATGCCAGTGATGGCACGCCGGCGCCTGACGCCAATCCGCTCAATGTTGCGCTGACCGGAGTGATCCTGGACGACAACAACCACGTGCGCATTGCGATGCTGCAGGACAAATCGCGGAACCAAGCGGTTGCCCTCAAGGTCGGAATGCCACTGGAAGGCGATCAGGCGAGCTGGACTCTGGTCGAACTCAAGCCGCGCCGCGCGATTTTTCGCAGTGCGGCAAACGAAACTGCCGAAGTCGAGCTGGAAACGACCGCTGCCGCTGTAGCGCCGCCGCATCCACCGGCGCGGGGTGGTGGACATCCGCCGATTGCAACACCTGCCGCCCGCTCTGTCGCGGGACCCAATCCAAACGTCCAGAACAACGGCGCCGACCTTGCACAACGCATCGAAGAACGCCGCCGGCAAATGCGCGAAGATGCCGAACGTCTGCGCAAGCCCGACCCATCGGCGCCCCCGAAAAAGTAATGGAGTGAGCCCAAGTGCGATCCAGACTGACTACCCTGCTGATGGTCCTCGGCATTGCGTTGCTGACCGGGTGCGCGAGCCCGGCGCCGAAGCAAACGCATGCCAGCAATGCGGAGATCCTGACCCCGGAAACGATCCTCAAGCCGTCGCCGCGGACGCTGCCGACTGATGGTCCGATTTCAATCGTCCCCGACACGCAATCGAACCGTGCGCCGCCCAAGCCGGAGATCGAAGTCGGCACCGGCAAGTTCTTCACCGTGCAGCCCGCCGCAAAGAACACCAGCGGCGAAGGCCAGGTCACCTTCAATTTCGAGAACCAGCCGATCCAGGCGGTGGTCAAGGCGATCCTCGGCGACATGCTGCAGGAAAACTACACCATTGCGCCCAACGTCGGCGGCAATGTCACCTATTCGACTTCGCGCCCGATCCGGCGCGAAGACGCGATGCCCGTGCTTGAAATGCTGCTTTCGTGGACCGGCAATGCGCTCGTGCGTGAAGGCGGTCGCTACACCGTGCTGCAATCTAAAGATGCGATTCCGGGCAAGCTGACCCCGCGCATAGGTGCGACCCAGCAACCGGGTTACGGCTTGCGCATCTACCCGCTGAAATATATCTCCGCGAGCCAGATGGCCACCTTGCTCAAGCCCTATGCGAAAGCCGATGCCTTTGTCAGCATCGATCCCAATCGCAGCCTGCTCGTGCTTGCCGGCAATCCATCGGAACTGGACAACTACCAACGCACCATCGACACCTTCGATGTCGATTGGCTCAAGGGCATGTCGGTGGGCGTTTTCACCATGCAGCATGTCGAGGTCGCCAAGCTGATGCCGGATCTGGAGAAAATCTTCGGTACCGCTGGCGAATCGCCCCTGGCCGGCATGTTTCGCTTCATGCCGATCGAGCAGACCAATGCGATTGTCGTGATCACGCCGCAGAAGGAGTATCTGAAACAGGCCGAAGAGTGGTTGTACCGACTCGACCGTGGCGGCACGGAGAATTCCACCCAGCTCTACGTGTACGACGTGAAGAATCTCAAGGCACCCGATCTTGCCGATTACCTGAGCGAAATTTTTCTCGGCACCAGTGGCGGACATCGCAGCAGCACCTCGGGCAACGTCGCGCCCGGGTTGCGCCCGACCACGCTCGGCGGCACGGGTGGCAGCGGTGCTGGGGGCGGCGCGTCGGGTGGCGGCCTCAGCTACAGAAATTCGCTGCGGCCAGCGTCAGCCCAGGAAAAGGCCGCGCCCGCCACGCCGGTTGCAGCGGGCGCCACGGGCGCCGGTGCAAACAAGGAATCGGACATCCGCATTTCGGCGATCGAGGAAAACAACCAGTTGATGATCCAGGCGACGCCGGTCGAATGGGACCGCATCGAATCGGCGATCAAGAAACTCGATGTCATACCGCTTCAGGTGCAGATCGAGGCGCGCATTCTCGAAGTCACCTTGACCGGCGATCTCAAACTGGGCGTGCAATGGTATCTGGCGGGTCTGATTGGCACGTCGCCCGGTTCTGCGCAAGCCAACGGGCAATATACCTACCCGGGATTCACCGGCAATTCGCACGATCGACATCGCACTTCGCTAGGCGCGATCTCGCAAGGCACCGCGCCGACGCTCGGAGGTTTTTTCTATTCGTTCCTCAACAAGAATTTCGAGGTTGCGATCAGCGCGCTTGAAACATCGGGGCAAGCCAAATCGCTCGCGTCGCCGTCGCTGCTGGTCATGAACAATCAGGAAGCGCAGATCAACGTCGGCACGCAGATTCCCATCGTGCAGACGTTCTACAACGGTCTGGGCGGATTCAACAACAACAACAACGGCAGCAGTGGCAGCAATGGCAACAACAGCGGATTTGGAGGGGGTACAACCGGTTCCGTGCAATACATCAATACCGGCGTCGTGCTGGATGTGAAACCGCGTGTCAATCCGGGTGGCCTGGTCTATCTTGATATCCAGCAGGAGGTCAGCAATCCGGGTGCGACGCCCACCGGGGGCGGAAACCCACCGATCAATCAGCGCCAGATTCAGACCCAGGTCGCTGTGCAGAGCGGAGAAACCTTGATGCTCGGCGGCTTGATCAAGGAGGACACCAATGATAGCGATACGGGTGTTCCTTTCGTCAGTCGCGTGCCTGTCTTGCGCAATCTGTTTGGTACAACCGCCAAGAGCAAGAACCGGACAGAACTCATCGTCCTGATAACGCCGCGTGTGATCGCCAATGTCGATGAAGGCCGCCAGGCCACGCTCGATTACAGCCGCCAGTTCGAATCGCTGACTCCGCTGCGAGCAAACCCGCAACCAGCGCCGCCCCAGGCAACACTGCTCGTGCCGCCGGTGCAAACCTATCCCGTCCCGGAAAACAAAAACTTGCAAAAGGAATCGTCGCGTGAACACTAAACCGCTCACGTCCACCGCGGCACTCGCGCTCGCAATCACGCTGTTCGCTTTGACGGGTTGCGCCGACAAGGCCAATCCGAACAACGTCGATCGCCGCTCGGTGGAGCGCTGGAATTTTCTTATCGCGCATCAGGCGGAAAAAGCCTATGACTATCTGACCCCCGGTTTTCGGGCGACGCAGACGCGCGAGACGTATGCAACCACGATGAACAACCGTCCGCTGCAATGGAAAAGCGCGAAGTTCAATCACAAGGAATGTGAGGAGGACCGCTGCACGGTGACGCTCGATGTGGCATACGCAATGAGGATGGGCGGAGGCCCGGTTGGCACGATCAATTCGAGCAGCAGCCAGTCTGAAACGTGGATTCGTCTGAACGGCGACTGGTATTTCCTTCCCAAGTGATTGAATTCGCAGTCATAAGGCAAGTTTCAGGAAGGGGATTGCACGCCCCTTTCCTTTGCCTTAACATGGCGGCGCTGTTGCCTGACCTCACCCTTGCCTTTGCGGGCGCGATTACTATCGGAGTGTGGTTGGCGGTAAAGCAAAAAGCCCTGTGGTTAAATTTAGGAGTGTTGCGATGAAGAGAAACAGCTTGACGACCGCCGTCGTCGCCGCTATTGCCGGCGTCGCTGGCTTCGCGGGCCTGGCAAATGCCGTCGACCTCAACCCCGACGGTCTCGGCCAGGTTCTCATCTATCCTTACTACACCGTCAACAAGAGCCAGGACACCCAGTTTTCTGTGGTGAATACCTCGGCCGTTGGCAAAGCGGTAAAGGTCCGTTTCCTCGAAGGTTACGACAGCCGCGAAGTCCTTGACTTCAACTTGTTCCTGTCCCCGTACGACGTCTGGACCGCTGCCATCAGCCAGGTTTCCGACACCGGCGGTGGCCAGATCAATACGCATGACAAGAGCTGCATCGACTTTATCCCGTCGTTCCCGTATCCGTTCTCGACGCGCGGCTTCGACGGCACGCTCTCGGCATATGCTGGCGACAGCGGCCCGCAGACGGCGGCTCGTACGCGTGAAGGCTACATCGAGATCATCGCCATGGGCGATATCATCCCGGGTAGCCCGCTCGACAAGGCGACCAAGCACAAGCAGAACGGAGTGCCGGACGGTGGTACGCCGACCTGTGCGGCTCCCGTGGGTGACGACACTGTCACCAGTGCCAATCTCGTTCCGCCGACAAGTGGCCTGTTTGGCAACGCCGGCATCATCAACGTTGGCGAAGGTACCTTCTTCAGCTACAACGCTGATGCGATCGAAGGTTTCACCGAAAGCAAGCTGTACACGACGCCTTCCGATCTGACCCCGACGTTGCAGCAAGCCAACACCCCGAGCCTTGCCGCCACTGGCGTCGCGCGTTCGTACGTGTTTGGTGCAGACGGCACATTGATCACGGCCGATTTCGCGCGTGGCGAAGACGCGGTCAGCGCCGTATTCATGGCTGACCATATCTACAACGAGTACTACATCAACCCGGCTCAGGGTGCGGCATCGGATTGGGTCTTGACCTTCCCGACCAAGCGCTTCTATGTCGACAAGGTGCTTTACCCGTCGGCTATCACTGCTCCGTTTGCGGAACCGTTTGGTGCGACCGACGACAACCAGTCGCGCGTCAACATTGGCATCGCCACGTACGATCGCGAAGAAGGCAGCCAGGAAACGGTCACGCCGCGTTGCCCGTCGCCGCCGGACGATTCGTGCTTTGCGCACGCGCCGTTCCTGCCGTACGAAGTCAACGTGCTTTCATTTGCGACCGTGTCGCCAGTGGGTGGTTCGTCGGTGTTTGGTTCGCAGTTGTACAAGACGGTCAACCCGTTTGGTCTGGACGGTTGGGCGGCGATCGACCTCGGGTCGGGCGACGGCGGTCACTTCCTCCTCGGTGGCGTCGCTTCGAACGGCGTCGATCCGGTCGTGTTCACGGGTCTGCCGGTCACCGGCTTCTACGCGAACAACGTGATCAACGCCAACGCGAACCCGGGCAAGCTGGCCAACTACAGCGGCGTGTGGCGTCATCGCGCACACCGCACCTGCACGGACACCGTCACTCAGGGTGCGTGCTCCTAAGCAGCGTAGCGTTTCAAGTTGTACAAAAAAGGGGCCTTCGGGCCCCTTTTTTTTGATGTAATTTCAAGAACGCGCGATGAGAGACTTTTCTCCGCAACGACGACCCCGTCTTTAGCGCCAATCCTCAGTCGGCTTGTCCGCTTGGGTCTGCCTGGTGAATGTGCACTTCAACACCAATTCGATGCCGACCAAAGACTTGTTCAGTCTATTCAGGGTTGCCGCTGGTGTTCAAAAATGCCCGATCCAATCAGCATGTAATTTGATTTTGATACAATCTGTGCACTGTTTGGCTGGCACGCAGGGCGATACGAAGGGTAGAATGAAAGCTGGTCCATCCGTTGTGAAGTAATCCAATGTCCGTTTTCCTCTCGCGTTTGCTCACTCTCGCCGCCGCCACCTTCGTGCTGGCCGCGAGCCAGGTCGCGGTCGCCCAGACCACGATCAACATGACGACGGCGCGCGGCAATTGCATTGCCCTAACCAGCGACCCGAACGGAATCAACTACACCAACGGCAACAGTACGGCCGTGCAGGTCAATGGCGTCACCTTGACTGCGAGCCAGACCGGTGCCTGCGATCCTGCTACCGGTGGTTCTTCGTCCAACTTTGCCGCGGCTTCGCATATTTCCGGCAGTGCCACCAGCGACACCCCCTACTCCCCGGCGGTAAACCAGCCGTTTTATGTAGTCTGGTCGGCGTCGACAGACGCCACCACCTGCACCCGCAGCGGTACGCCCAACGCCGGCGCAAGCGGATGGTCGTTCGGGTCGACCGCCTGCACCGATGGAGCCTCATGCTCGGCACGCCATTCAGAGCAGGTGACGCCGCTGACGGCAGGCAATTATTTTTTCAGCGTGACCTGCACCAACGCCAGTGGCGCATCTGCGCAGAGTACGGTCGGCGTTCCGACGCCGGCGGTTCCTGCGCCGACGCCAAACCCGATCACGTTGTCGGTATCGCCGAATGCAACCGTAGGCGTTCCTTTTGCGGTCACGATTCCGACCATGAACAGCGCTACACGTTGCGTGGGCACCGGATCACTCAACGGCAACGCCGTCGGACTGCTGGGCGATTGGACCGATCTGACCACCGTGACGACGTCACGCAACGTCACCGTGCCAACAAGCTTGGGCGCAGGCACGCTGCAGATTACGTTGACGTGCTGGAATTCAGACAACTCGGCATCAGCCAGCGGTACGTCCGCGGCGATTACCGTTTCGGTCGCGAACGCCGGCGCCTGTCCTTCGACCATCACGGTGCCTGATGGCGGTACGCGCAACTTGCAGACGGTCAGCAACATCACCTACGGGGTAGTCGCTTCGCCGGTCCGCCTCGGTGTCGATCTTACCCAGTGGGACAATATCTGGGGGCACAACAGCACGACCGATCCCGTCACGCCGTGGCCGGGGGTTGGCGGTTCGGCGCCAGTCCTGCGCCAGTTCAACCGCAACAGCTATTTCGGCGCGCATTTCAAGACAGGCGCGGCCACCAGCATCAACGCCAGTTTCCTCAATCCAAGTGGCGTCGGTGGACCGAATGTCACCATGGCCATCAGCAAGGCCTGCGGCGACTTTGCCGCGCAACTGCCCACT
>CAJDTR010000029.1_pt1 | contig 22693 bp, 20 predicted proteins | sample 7389891 | NCBI WGS metagenome assembly CAJDTR01 (sample SAMEA7055657, study PRJEB34461) | soil metagenome | biome: terrestrial ecosystem; feature: Peninsula; material: soil | place: Antarctica | collected 2016 | reverse complement strand
CATCGACCAGTCCGAGCGCCTTGGCATTCTCTGCCGAGGCCGCGCGGCCGGTCAGCATCAGTTCCAGGGCGGCCGGTGCGCCGATCAGGCGCGGCAGGCGCGCTGAACCACCCCAGCCGGGAAAGATGCCGAGTTTGACTTCCGGTAAAGCGATGCGTGTCGAAGGATCGCGCGATGCGACGCGGTAACCGCAGGCGAGGGCGAGTTCAGTGCCCCCACCCATGCACACGCCGTGAATCGCAGCGACGCTGGGGCAGGGCAGGCGGTTCAACTTCTGAAAGATGCGCTGGCCGTTTTCAAGCGCGTCCTGCACGGTCCCGTTGCGGCCGAAACCTTCAAATTCCTTGATGTCGGCGCCGACGATGAAGCCGCTTTTTGCCGAGCGGATCACGATTCCCTTCGGCGGTTCGAACGAGAGACGCTCGATGATTTCCGAAAGTTCGTCGAGCACGGCGCGCGAAAGCGCGTTGACCGAGCTGCCAGCCCGATCGAGAGTGAGAACCAGGATGCCGTCGGCGTCGGTGGCGGATTGCCAATGCTGGAAACGCAGGCCTTCGAACATGACCGGCTCCGGGAAGCGGCGGGGGGATGGCTATAATCCCGGCAAGCCATGCGCCGGGTCAATGCGGCGGTCGGAGGGGCCGTTGGTGGAACACAAATCTGATCTGCCTGTTACCCAAAAGCTGCTCGATCGCATTGTGGAATCGACGCAGCATCTGGTCGTGCTGGAAACGGCCAACAGCGCCGAAATGATCGGTCAGATGCGCACGCTCGCGATGCGCGGCGGTACTTCGGTATATGCATGGGATGCCGATACCGGCATGGCTTCGCTGCGCGAGAGCGGGCTTTACGTGCCCGGTTCCAAGCGTCTCGGCGATGCACTTCGCTACGTGATGCAGAGTACCCATTTCGGCATCTACCTGTTCGTCGGCGTTGCCGACCATCTGCGTCCGATCGATACGTTGCTGCTGCGACGCATCTCGCGCATGCAGTCGGTCAATGAGCGCAAACTGGTGTTCGTCGGCGAGCGCATCGAGATGCCCGAGGAGTTGGACGGAATGTTCGATCGTATCAGCGCGCAGAGCGAACAGCGGCCGCGTCTGCGCCTGCGCGACGGGCGCTGGGTGCAGTGACGATGGCGGACGAAGGCACCCGGGGCTCAGCGCTGATCGTTGCCGCTGATCGCGAAGATCGACGGATTTTGTTCGACGCGTTCGATGCGCAGGGATTCGAGGCGATTTATTCGGCGAAAGACCTCACTCAAGCACGCGGATTCCTCGCGCAAAAAATACAGCTCGAATTGATTGCGCTCGAATTCCAGGCTGAGCCGAGCGATGCGCTGGCATTCTGCGATGAAGTGCGTGCCGGTGACCCTGCGGCAGACGTGCCGATCCTGGGCGTGCTCGGCAGTCGCGGTGGAAGCTGGCGCTGGGATAACCGCCCGCCCGGACTGGTCGACTGGATCGCAAGTCCGGTCAAGCCCAGCGATGCGAACGCTCGCGTAAAGGCCGCACTCGCGCGAAACAGCGGCAATGTGCGGCCGGTTCCGTTGAACCACGACAGTCGAAGCGAGCGCTATCAGTTTGCCTTTGACGGCAGTCTTGACGAATTGGCAATCGTTGACCCTGTGAGCGGCTGCATCCTCGAGGTCAACAACACGTTTGTGCAGCGCTCCGGGTATCCGCGCGCGCACATCGTGGCTGAATCGATCGATGTGTTCGATGTCGCATTGCCGGCGGAACAGCGCGCCGAAGTCAAGATGAAATTGGCCACCGACAACAGTGTGCATGTGCGCGGGCAAAAGCCGCACGCGGATGGCACGACGTATGCGGTCGACGTATACGTGCGTCTGGCGGTGCACGATGGCCAGGTTGTGCATTTCTATTTGTTTCGCGAAACCCACGAGCTCAATCGTTACCAACAGGCGTTCGGCGCGCTCGGTCGGCTCGCGAATGCGGATGCGCGCGAGCAAGGATTCGATGTTGCGTTGCGCGCCTTGGTCGACTGGCTTGAACTCGATTTCGTGGCCATTGTCGAGGCGCCGCTGGATAGCGATGGAGCACCGCATACCCTCGCGGCATTCCATCGCTTCGGCTCGACTGACACGCCCGAGCCGCTGCCTGAGGCGTTGCTGAAACACGCGATCGAGGGCAACGCCGTGGTGCATCTCTCCCATGCCTGGCGCAGCGGCGCGGACGATGCCTTCACCCGCGAACAGCGCTTCGAATGCCTCATCGGCGTGCCGCTGATCGGCGAGCGCAACGTCTGTCTGGGCGCCTTGCTGCTGGCGCGGCGCGAACCGCTCGTCAGCGATCCGGCAGCTCTCGAAGGCTTGCACGTGATTGCGCACGGCTTCGCACTTGATCTGGAACTGCGTCGATCGCGCGATCAGGGCCGGGTGATCGGATTGCAGGACCCGCTGACTGGACTGCCCAATCGTCTTCTATTTAACGATCGGCTCGATTCGGCGATCCAGGAGGCGCATCGCAGCAGCGAGATGTTTGCAGTGGTGTTCGTCGATCTCGATCGCTTCAAGAACATCAACGATTCGCTCGGACATGCAGTCGGCGATCAGGTTTTGTCGGCGGTGGCCAAGCGTCTGCGGGGCAGCGTGCGTGGCTCGGACACGGTAGCGCGTTACGCGGGCGACGAGTTCACGCTGATCCTGCGCCATATCGTGCAGCGTGACGACGTCGCGCGCATCGCGGAAAAAATCGTACGCGCCATGGAAGTGCCGCTGCAGCTTGCCGATGGGTTGGAACTGAGCATGACGGCCTCGTTGGGCCTGAGCTTCTATCCGGACGATGCCGTCGATGCGGAACGCCTGCTCAAGCATGCCGACGTGGCGATGTATTCGGCCAAGGGCATGGGGCGCAACAATTACCAGGCCTATGTCGCGGTGCCCGAGGAATCGCACCAGCAGCGCCTCGCGCTCGAATCGAAATTGCGCCACGCCGAGAAGAACGGCGAGTTCCGGGTGTTTTACCAGCCGCAGATCGACAGCGTCACCGAAGACATCGTCGGCATGGAAGCGTTGATCCGCTGGGAGCATCCGGAGCTGGGCATGATCAGCCCGGGCTTTTTCATTCCCCTGGCCGAGGAATCGGGGCTCATCATCTCGATTGGCGAGTGGGTGTTGCGTGCAGCCTGTGAGGAAGCGCGGCGCTGGCAAATGCAGTTCGGCCTCGCCCTGCGCATAGGCGTAAACCTGTCGCCGTTGCAGCTGCGTCAGCCGACATTGGTGCAGATTGTCGCCAGCGTGCTCAGCCAGACCGGACTTGAGCCGCGTCTGCTGGATCTGGAAGTGACCGAGAGCATCAACGTAAAATCGATCCCGAACCTGCTCGAGACGCTGCACGGGTTGCGCAATCTGGGCTGCGGGATTTCAATCGACGATTTCGGCACCGGGCAGTCGTCGCTTGACTACATCAAGCGATTTCCCGCCGACCGCATAAAGATCGACCAGGCCTTCGTGCGCAATATCGGGGTCGACCCGGACGACGAAGCGATCGTGCGGGCGACGATCTCGATGGCGCACAATCTCAATCGTGAGGTGGTCGCCGAAGGCGTGGAGACCGAACAGCACATGGATTTCCTGCGCGAGCAGGGTTGCGAGGTGTTGCAGGGATTCCTGTTTAGCCGTCCGCTGCCGGCGGCAACGTTCGAGAATCTGTTGAAGGAACGGGCACGACTGCTGGCGGGTACGTCACAATCACCCACCGTGCAGGCTTGAGCGTGTCGCGCATGACCCCACATTTCGTGTGGGGTTCGTGAACTATTTACGTCCGGCGCAAGTCCAGGTGAGATGCCTGACCGTGTCGGCAACAAGGGAGTAAGGCCCGGATGGGCGAAAGCGACTTGGATCAGGCGCTGGTCGAGCGTGTCCAGAACGGCGACAAACGCGCGTTCGACCTGTTGGTGCGCAAATACCAGCACAAGCTGGTCAGCGTCATTTCCCGCTACATCAATGACTGGAGCGAGTGTCAGGACGTTGCGCAGGAGACGTTCATTCGCGCCTATCGCGCGATCGGCTCGTTCCGTGGAGATGCGCAGTTCTACACCTGGGTCTACAAGATCGCGATCAACACCGCTAAAAATCATCTGGTGTCGCAGGGACGGCGACCGCCAACCGACGACATTGCGGCCGAGGATGCGGTGCAGTTCGAGGGTGCCACCCGTCTGCACGATTCGGCCACCCCGGAACGCGAATTGATGCGTCAGGAAATTGAACGAACCGTGTTCGACACGGTCGAACAATTGCCTGAGGAGCTAAAAATTGCGATTACCCTGCGGGAAGTCGACGGTTTGAGCTACGAGGAGATTGCGGAAACGATGAATTGCCCGATCGGTACGGTCAGGTCGCGCATCTTCCGCGCCCGCGAGGCGATTGACGAAAAATTGCGCCCGCTGTTGTCGGAGGAGAGCTAGGCCATGAACGAGCAGATCCACGAACAGTTGTCCGCGTTGATGGATGGCGAGTTGGAGCGTGACCAGACCCGCTTCCTGCTCAAGCGCATGACGTCCGGCAGCGAACTCCCGCTGCGCTGGGCACGCTATCACGTGACGCGTCAGGCGCTGCGGCGTCAGCACTTGCAACCGGTTTCGGTGCATTTCGCTGATGCGGTGATGGCGCGGCTGGAACACGAACCAGCGGCGTCTTCATCTTCGCGCGGCTCCCATTCCTGGCTGCGCTGGGGAGCCGGCGGCGCAATTGCCGCGTCGGTCGCTGTCGCAGCGCTGACGCTGACTCGACCCGTGGTCGAAGAGCCCATTGCGGCGAACAACGCTCGCGGCATGACCCAGATAGCCTCGATTCGCACGGCACCTGCCGCGGCGACATCCGCGACGACCCAGTCGTCTGCCAATGTTTTTCAGACTCCCCTGCTTGCGCCCAATGCGCCGGTGGAGACTGCGCCGGCGAGCTTCGGCACCGATCTTGTCGAGCCTGCAGTGGCTGATCCGCGTCTGCAGTCGTACCTGGTCCGTCACTATCAGGCGACAGGCACGGCGGGATCCTCCAGTTTCGTTCCCTACGTGCTGCTCGCCGCACCGCAGCGCGAGACGCCGGTGCAGCCGGTTGGCCAGAATCGCTGAGGAACGGTGACGGGCGTCGGCGGCGTCGGACCGCAATCCCGCAGCAGAGCTGTCGTGCGTGCCGAACGGCAGGAGCGACAGATTGCTCACCTACGTGAAGGTGCGTCGGGTCTTAAACGGAGTTGGCTCTCGACGCTGCCGTGCGCATTGATGCTACTGGTCGCGCTCCCGGCGGCATCGGTCGGGGCCGCCGAATTCGATGCAGCGCATGCCATCGGTGCCATGACCGAGGCGGTACATTCGCTCGATTACCAAGGTTCGTTTGTCTACGAACACGACGGCCGCATTGATGCGTTGCGCATTTTCCACGCTGCCGGCATTGGCGCGCGTGAGCGCGAACGTCTGGTTCGCATGAGTGGGCCGCGCTGCGAAATCGTCCGTGAGGGCGCATCGATAACCATTCTGCAAAGCGGCGCGCCGACGGTGATTCTGGCAAACCGTGTAGGTGCGCGATTGCTGCCGCTGGTACCCGATGCGCCTGCTTCGGCACTCGCGTCCTCGTATCAAGTGAGCCTGGCCGGCGAGGATCGTGTCGCCGGGTACCCGGCGCGGATCGTCGATATCGCGCCTCGCGATGGCTATCGCCATGGTTATCGCTTGTGGCTCGCTGATGCGTCGCATCTACTGCTGCGCTCGCAAGTGCGCGATGCGGCCAATCACACCCTCGAACAATTCATGTTTGTGGCGCTCGAAATCGGCGCAAAGCCACGTGAAAGCGATCTGGCATCAAGCGGCGACGCCGGCATCACGACCACGCCGCAGGAGCAACCGCTGGACGGAAATCCGCAATGGCATGTGACGGATGCACCACCAGGCTTCGTGTTCCTGCGTGCACAACGTCCGGCACAAGGACCGTCCAACGCCGAACATCAGTTGTATACGGATGGTCTGGCCAGCGTATCGGTGTATATCGAGCCCGGCGCAGGCGCTGCGACCGTTGTCGATCGCGCAACGATGCGTGGTGCGCTCAGCATTTATACCCACACGGATGGCGGTTGGAAGTTCACAGCGCTGGGAGACGTTCCTCGCGTCACGGTCGAACGCATGGCACGCTCCGTCAAGTTTGCCACGGCGGCTGTCGCGCGCTGAAGCACAGTTGAAAAAGCACGTCATGCGCGTGGAACTTTGGCGCAGCTGTTGCATTCAAAAGCATGAATCGCCGCGCCTTACGCAGCGGTAAAAGGTTTGTCTGAGAACTTACGAGGTGCAAAGCATGACGAACATGAGGAGTGCGACGCTCACACGCTGGATTTGCGCACCGCTGCTGGTGCTTCTGGTGGCCACCACCAGCGCGGCTGCAGCCGACCTGCCCGATTTCACCGGACTGGTCGAGAAATACGGACCAGCCGTGGTCAATGTGCAAGCCACCGGCAATTCGCAGGCGCAAACGCAAGGCGGGGAACCGGGCGATCAGCAGGAGGTGCCGGAAATTTTCCGTCGCTTCTTTGGACCCATGCCGCAAGCGCCCAGCGGCGGCGCGCGCATTTCGATGGGATCGGGTTTCGTCATTTCACCCGATGGCTATGTGTTGACCAACAATCACGTGGTCGATGGCGCCGACCAGGTCACCGTACGTTTGTCCGACCGCCGCGAGCTTGATGCCAAAGTAGTCGGTACTGATGCGCAGTACGACATCGCTCTGCTCAAACTCAATGCGACCAATCTTCCGGTGGTCAGTCTGGGCGATTCAAAAAGTCTCAAATCCGGCCAGTGGGTGGTCGCAATCGGCTCGCCGTTCGGCTTTGACCATTCAGTGACCGCTGGCATCGTCAGCGCAGTCGGACGCAACTTCGGTGGCGCGGACCAGCAGTACGTTCCCTTCATCCAGACCGATGTGCCGATCAACCGCGGCAATTCCGGCGGTCCGTTGTTCAATCTCAACGGCCAAGTCGTCGGCATAAACTCGCAGATTTTCTCCAACACCGGTGGCTTCATGGGCGTCTCCTTCGCGATTCCCATCGACATCGCAATGAGTGCGGTCGAGCAGATCAAGGCCACTGGACGCGTCAGCCGCGGCATGATCGGGGTGCAAATCCAGAATGTGGATCGCGCTAACGCAAAGGCGCTCGGGCTGCCGCGCATTGGTGGCGCGTTGGTCAACAAGATCACGCCGGGGAGCGCTGCCGACAAGGCGGGCGTGCAAGTGGGTGACGTGATTCTCGGCTTTGCCGGTCACGACATCATCAGTTCAGCGGACTTGCCGCCGCTGGTCGGATCGAGCAAGCCCGGCAGCAGGGCGGATCTGACGCTCTGGCGCGACGGCAAAAACCTGACCATCCCCCTCGTGATAGGCGAATTGCCGGTCGACAGGCAAGCCATGGCCGGCGCGCGTAACGCAAGGCCCGCGGCCGCTGCCAATCCGCTCGGCCTTGCGCTCGAAGACCTGACGATAGACCAGCGCAAGCAGCTTGGCATCAGCGACAACGAGGGGGTGGTGGTGACCGGCATCACCGGCGCCGCAGCGCGGCGCGCGGGGCTCGCTCCGGGCGATGTCATTCTCATGATTGGACGCAAGCCGGTGAAATCCGTCGCAGACTTCAATGCGACGACAAAGGGCGCCAAGCCCGGCGATTCCATCATGCTGCTGGTGCGACGCCAGGATCAAACGCAGTTTCTGGCATTGACGGTACCCAAATCAAGCGAGTGATCTTTGCGGGCAATGTGTGGGCATACGGGACCGCCTCGGCGGTCCCGTTTTTCGTCTGACAGGAGCGCCCGATGGAAAGCAGGAGGTTTCGTAGAAGGCAGGCGCCACCTCACCACCGTCCGCTTTTCTGCGATAATTCCGCGCTTGTGCCGACGGCCCGTAAGCGACCTTCTGACCCGATGCTGCATATCCGCAATTTTTCGATCATCGCACACGTTGACCACGGCAAATCCACGCTTGCGGACCGCATCATCCAGATTTGCGGCGGCTTGACCGCACGCGAAATGGAAGCGCAAGTGCTCGATACCAATCCGATCGAGCGCGAGCGCGGCATCACGATCAAGGCGCAGTCGGTTTCGCTGCCATACACGGCAAAAGACGGCATCACCTACCAGCTCAATTTCATCGATACGCCGGGCCACGTGGACTTCAGCTATGAAGTCAGCCGCTCCTTGGCGGCCTGCGAAGGGGCGTTGCTGGTAGTGGATGCGGCGCAGGGCGTCGAGGCGCAATCGGTCGCCAATTGCTACACCGCGGTCGAGATGGGTCTGGAAGTCGTGCCGGTACTCAACAAGATCGACTTGCCGACGGCTGATATCGAACGCGTAAAAGCCGAGATTGAAGCGGTGATCGGCATTCATGCCGACGACGCGGTCGCGATCAGCGCGAAGACCGGCGAAAATATCGAGGCCGTGCTTGAAGCGATTGTCGCGCGCATTCCACCACCCAAACCGCGCGACAGCGATCGCCTTCAAGCTCTGATTATCGATTCGTGGTTTGACAACTACCTAGGCGTGGTCTCGCTTGTGCGCGTGATGCAGGGCGAGATAAAGCCCGGCGACAAGTTGCTGGTGATGTCGACCGGTCGTACCCATGAAGTCGACCAGGTTGGCGTGTTCACGCCCAAGCGATCGCCGCGCGCCAGCCTCCGTTCGGGCGAAGTCGGCTGGGTCAATGCGTCGATCAAGGACGTGCATGGCGCTCCGGTCGGCGATACGCTGACGTTGGCAAACAAGCCCGCGCCGTCGCCCTTGCCGGGTTTTCAGAAGATGCAGCCGCGCGTTTTTGCCGGACTTTTTCCGGTGGTGGCCGACGACTATCCAGCGGTACGCGAAGCACTCGACAAACTCAAGCTCAACGACGCGGCGCTGCACTTCGAGCCGGAAACTTCCGAAGCGATGGGTTTCGGTTTCCGATGCGGCTTTCTCGGTCTGTTGCACATGGACATCGTGCAAGAGCGCCTGGAACGTGAGTACAACCTCAACCTGATCAGCACCGCTCCAACGGTGATCTACGAAATTCTGAAGACGGATGGCAGCGTCTTGTCACTCGATAACCCGGCCAAGTTGCCTCCGCCACAGAATATCGAGGAAGTGCGCGAGCCGATCATCGTCGCCAATATCCTCACGCCGCCCGACTACATCGGCAGCGTGATCAAGCTGTGCGAGGAAAAGCGCGGCGTACAGCGTTCGATCAATTACCTGGCGACCCAGGTGCAGATCAGCTACGAGCTGCCACTGGCCGAGGTTGTGCTCGACTTTTTCGACAAGTTGAAATCCGTGTCGCGCGGCTATGCCTCGATGGACTACCATTTCGACCGCTTTCAGGCCGGTCCGTTTGTGCGGGTGGACATTCTCATCAACGGTGATCGCGTCGATGCGCTCAGCCTGATCCTGCATCGCTCCAGCGCCGACCGTCGCGGACGCGAACTGGTCGAGAAAATGAAAGAATTGATTCCGCGCCAGCAGTTCGACGTTGCAATCCAGGCGGCGATCGGTTCGCAGGTCATCGCGCGTTCGAGCGTCAAGGCGTTGCGCAAGAATGTACTGGCCAAATGCTACGGCGGTGACGTATCGCGCAAGCGCAAATTGCTGGAAAAACAGAAGGAAGGCAAGAAACGCATGAAGCAGGTCGGCAACGTCGAGATCCCGCAGGAAGCGTTTCTTGCGGTTTTGCAGATGGACAAGTAAGGACCATATTTCGTCACTCGCCGGATGGCGGCTTTTTTACGTGCCCAAGGGACTTCTTCATGGATTTTGATTTCGCATTGTTGCTTGTCGTTCTGACCGGCGTTGCTGGGGTGCTCTGGCTCATCGATTGGGCGTTCCTGGCGCGCGTACGCAAGCGACGTGCAGCGGCCATCGACGCGATGACAGCGCTGTCGCAGGACGAGCGCGATGCGCGTACGCGCACAGCGATGCACGAGCCGATCGCGATCGAATATGCGCGTTCGTTCTTTCCGGTGTTGCTGCTGATTCTCCTGTTTCGCTCGTTCATTGCCGAGCCGTTCAAGATTCCGTCCGGGTCCATGATGCCGACCTTGCTGGTCGGCGATTTCATTCTGGTGAACAAGTTCGCCTACGGCTTGCGCCTGCCGGTGTTGAATACGAAGGTTCTTGGCGTCGGCGAACCCAGGCGCGGCGATGTGTTCGTGTTCCGCTATCCGATGAATCCCAAAGAGGACTACATCAAGCGGGTAATCGGGCTGCCGGGCGACGAGATCACGTATCGCAACAAGACATTGTTCGTCAATGGCAAGGAAATTGCGGAAACCAGCCTGGGGGCGTACACCGGGGCACCTGAACCTGATCGCCGGCCGGTCGACGCCGAGGTCAAGCAGGAGGATCTGCTAGGTGTCGAACACCGGATCATGGAATTCCCTGGTGCCTGGGTAGGCCATGATGGCACCTGGAAAGTGCCCGAAGGGCATTATTTCGCCATGGGAGATAATCGCGACAACAGCGCGGACAGCCGCTTCTGGGGTTTCGTGCCGCAGGAAAATCTGGTCGGCAAGGCATTTTTCGTCTGGATGAATTTTGGCGATTTCAGCCGGATCGGTACCATAATCAAGTGATCCGTGGTTTTTGATCACCGCGGAGTCAGGTAAACAGGCGAAGGGGAAAGCGCATGAAGATGCATCGCAAGATCAAGGGAATCACGCTGATCGGGTTCGCCATGGTGATGTGCGTACTCGGATTTTTCGCTTACATGGCGATGCGCCTGATCCCGATGTACACCGAATATTTCGGGGTGGTGAAGGCGATGGAACAGGTGCGCCACGAACCGGGCGCATCGACAAAATCGCTGGAGGAAATCCGTCGTGGCATGAGCATCAAGTTCGACACCCAATACGTTGACGAAGCTGACGTACCGATGTCCGCCATCATGCTCAAGCGCGAAGGTGGAACGTCGATTCTGCGCATTGCCTACGAAAAACGTGTGCCGTTCGTTTATAACCTCGAGCTGGTCGGCAAGTTTGACAAGTCAATGAGCCTGACCAACGCTGGTGCCGAATAACACGCTGCTCGGACACGCGTTTGCGGATGCGCGCCTGCTCGAACAGGCGCTCACGCATCGCAGCGTGAGCCACGCGAACAACGAGCGGCTTGAGTTTCTGGGCGATGCATTGGTCAACCTGTTTGTTGCCGAGTTGGTGTTCGAGCGCCATCCTCGCGCGGACGAAGGCGAGATGACGCGTCTGCGCGCGGCCCTGGTAAATGGCCCGGCGCTGGCTGAAATAGCGCGCGCCGAGGAAATCGGATCGCACCTGTTGCTCGGTCCCGGAGAACTCAAGAGCGGCGGCCATCGACGCGATTCGATACTCGCCGACACGTTCGAAGCGCTGATTGCGGCGATCTACGCTGATGCCGGATGGATGACTTGTCGCGACATCGTGCGCCGCATCTTCGCCGAGCGTGTTGCGTCAGGAGCTAACACTCCCAAGGATGCGAAAACGCGCTTGCAGGAATGGCTGCAGGGGCGCAGCCTGCCGTTGCCGGTCTACGAACTCGTCGCCGTCAAGGGTGAGGAACATGCGCGAATATTTGACGTCGACTGTCATGTGGTTGAACTGGATATTGCTACTCGCGGAAGCGGTTCCAGCCGGCGCGTCGCCGAGCAGGCCGCGGCGGAACGCGCCTTGATTGATTTGGAGAAGAAAGTTTGTCCATGAGCGTCGACCCCTCCCAGCCCGCGCATCGATACGGCCGAGTGGCGTTGATCGGCCGTCCGAACGTCGGCAAGTCCACGCTGCTCAATGCATTTCTCGGTACCAAGCTCAGCATTGTCACCCCCAAGCCGCAGACCACGCGTCATCGCATTCTGGGTATCGCCACACAGCCGCAGGCGCAAATTGTCTTCATTGACACCCCAGGATTGCATCAAGGCGGCAAGCGCGCGTTGAATCGTCAACTCAACCGCATCGCACGTCAGGTGCCGGATGAAGCCAACGTGCTCGTGCATGTGATCGATGGGGTGCGTTGGCGCGACGAAGACGAAGACGTCTGGAAACTCGTCGCAGCGCAGCCCGCACCGTGTTTACTCGTGATCAACAAGGTCGACAAGCTCGCCGACAAGAAATCGCTATTGCCGTTCGCGGCGCAAATCACGCGTGAGCGCGCATACGCATCAGTGCACTTTGTGGCGGCGCGACGGGGCGATGGTGTATCCGCTTTGTTCGACGAACTGGTCGAATTGCTGCCCGTTGCGCCCGCCGAATATGGCGCCGACGAGTTCACCGACCGCAGCGAACGTTTTCTTGTCGCGGAGCTGATTCGCGAACAGGTGATGCTGCAGCTTGCGGCTGAGTTGCCGTATTCGACCGCAGTAGAGATTGAGCGTTTCCAGGACGATCCGGACATTACGCGGATCGGCGCGGTGATCTGGGTCGAGCGCGACAGTCAGAAGGGGATCGTGATCGGTGCGGGAGGCGCGCAGCTCAAGAAGATCGGCAGCTCCGCGCGACGTTCTATGGAAAAAGTGCTTGCCCGGCACGTCTTTCTCGAATTGTGGGTGCGTGTGCGTGAATCGTGGAGCGATGATGCGAACGCTCTGAGGCAATTCGGTTATTCGGAGTGAGGGACCGGGCCTAGAGAATCGGGAATGGGATTCGGCAGGCTCGCAGCCAATACCGGGTTGCCCTTGCGATTCCTCATTGCCGATTATCCGTTTCCGCTCAAATGCGCATCGATCAGCAACCTGCTTTCATCCTGCACGCGCGACCCTACCGCGAAACCTCGCTGCTGCTCGAGGCATTCACGCGCGAACACGGGCGCGTCGGGCTGGTTGCGCGTGGCGTGCGCCGCGAGCGCAGCCGCTTGCCGCGCGGGGTGCTGCAACCACTGCAGCCATTGCTGCTCGATTGGATCGCGCGCGGGGAGCTTGGCACCTTGACGGCTGCGGAAACGGCCAGCACGCCGTTTTCGATGAGTGGTGATGCGTTGCTTGCCGCCATGTATGTGAATGAACTCGTGCTGCGTTTGAGCGGTCGCAACGATCCACACGTCGCGGCATTTTCCGCATATGCCCAGTGCTTGGCGCGGCTGGCCGAAGAACGCGATATCGGCTGGACCTTGCGTCGTTTCGAGCGCGATCTTTTTGCCGATCTTGGTTACGCTCTTGCCATGACGCAAAGCGTGGATGGGGCGCCGATCGATGCCGACGCCGATTACGCCTATGACCCGGACGCCGGCGCGACTCCTTGGCGCGACGGAACGCGTTTTGTCGTTGTGAAAGGCGCGGCTTTGCTGGCGCTCGATCGCGATGAGCGTCCAACCAGCGAGGAATTGACGCAACTGCGGCGGCTTGTCCGAGCCGTCGTGCGCCACCTTCTTGGCAGCGAGCTCAACGCGTGGGAACTGTCCACACGCCCGACCACCGCCAGCTCGCAGGAATGAACGACGACGGGCGTATCAATCAAATTGGCGTGGCGTTCTCGCTGCTGGTCAATGCGAGCACGCAATCAGAACACACGTCAAGAAATGCGGCCAGCGGAGATGCGGACCAAGTTGGGGCGTCCGCGGCAGCACGTAGTTGGGCCGAGGCGCGAGCCAGTGCGGGCACGCCGCAGAATCCCGCCGAGGCATCGAGCCGATGCAGGCGCTCACGCAACGCATTCGCGTCGCCGTGTTGCGCCATAGCATGCATTTCCTCCGGCAGGGCTCCCAGTTCAACCAGAAGAAGACCTCTTAACGCGGCGACAATGGCGGCATCCCCGCCGGCGGCTGTCAGCGCCTGTCGATTGTCGAGTAACGCAGAGTCCACGTGTATATTTGACGGCGTCGACGCAACGGGAAAACAACGCCGCAACGCGCTGCGCAATGCGTCGATGCCAAGCGGCTTGATCAGCACGTCGGAAAAACCGGCGCCGATCAAATCGGCACGCGTCGTTGCGCTGTCATCGGCGGTGGTGGCCCAGGCAATCGCTGTCTGCGACGGTCCGGACTGTGCACGAATCCGCGCCAGCGCGCCGCTGCCATCGAGTTGTGGCATGCGCGCATCCAGCAACAGGAGGTTGAACCTCGCGGCCGCCGCGCGCTCCGCAGCGATCACACCGTCGGTCGCCAAGACGAGGTCAAACCCAAGTCTGTTCAAGGCTTCGGCGAAGAAATGCAGACTCAGCGGATTGTCGTCGGCGATCAGGATGCGTGGGTTCGACACGGCAAGTCTCTATCGTGATGCGCCGATGGCAAGGGCCGGCAGGATGGTCGGCAATGCAAACTTCGTCAACCGCGCAGGGGGCTCTATCCTGAGCGCGGGCTGGTACTATCAATCTGCCGGCAGAACTCTGGAACAGAAATCACCGACAGAAACGACTGCTGGATGTAAATGTCGCGTGCTCGCCACGGGCGCTGACACGGAGTTCAATATTTACTGAAATCCATTTCCCGCCCACCCCGATCCGGTGGGCGCTTCATTTTCCGGACATGCAAATTCTAGAAGCAGACATAACCGATTTCACCCACGATGGCCGCGGTGTTGCGCGTATCGACGGCAAGGCCGTCTTTGTCGCCGGCGCATTGCCGGGGGAGCGCGCTCGCATTCGCATAACCAAACGCAGCCGAAGTTTCGATGAGGCCAAGATAGAACAACTGCTCACTCGCTCGCCGGATCGCGTCGAGCCGCGTTGCGTACATTTCGGCACCTGCAGCGGCTGCACTCTGCAACATCTGCCGCCGGCCGCGCAGATTGCCGCCAAGCAACGCGTTCTTGCCGACAACTTCGAACGCATTGGCAAGGTGACTCCGCGATGTTGGCTCGATCCGCTCGGTGACGAAGCGTGGGGTTATCGGCGCAAGGGTCGTTTGTCGGTCAAATGGGTGGAGAAGAAGGGCAAGGTGCTGGTCGGGTTTCGCGAGGACAACCCGCGTTTTGTCGCGGATCTGTCTGTCTGTCACACACTGCTGCCGCAAGTCGGAGAACGCCTCGTGGCGCTCGGCGAACTGATCGGTGGACTCGAAGCCAAAACCTCGATCGCTCAAATCGAAATTGCCGCGGGCGATGAGACTGTCGCCTTGACCTTCCGCAATCTGCAACCGCTATCCGCACAAGATCGTGCGACGCTGATGGCGTTCGGCAAGGCGCACGATCTTGCAATACTGCTGCAGCCGGGTGGTCCGGACAGCGTCACTCCACTGTGGCCCGATACGATTTCGTTGTCGTTCCGGATTCCCGAATCCGACATTGACATCGCCTTTGAGCCACTCGATTTCATCCAGGTCAATGCCGGCATGAATCGGCGCATGATCGCGCGCACGCTCGATTTACTCGATCTTCAACCCACCGACAGTGTGCTTGACCTTTTTTGCGGGCTCGGCAATTTCACCTTGCCGATCGCACGCCGCGCAGGCAATGTCGTAGGTGTCGAAGGCGAAGCGGCACTGGTTGCCCGCTCGCGCGCGAATGCCGCAAGCAACGGTATCGACAACGCAGAATTCTTTGCCGCCGATCTCGCAACCGATCAAACGGCAGCAACGTGGGCGCAGCGCCAGTACGACAAGCTGCTGCTCGATCCGCCGCGCTCGGGCGCTGCCGCCGTGCTCGACTATCTTCCGCGCAAGGGCACGAATCGCATCGTCTATGTCTCCTGCCATCCCGGTTCGCTCGCACGCGATGCGGGCATCCTGGTGCAGAAGCACGGTTTTTGTCTCGCGGCCGCCGGGGTGATGGACATGTTTCCGCACACCGCGCATGTCGAATCCATCGCCTTGTTCGAGCGTTGATAACGGCCTGATCGAACCCTCGCTCGGGGGTCCAGCGAGGGGCTTGGCAACGGTCGGAATCGTCTCAAGCCGGAAATCCGGCGGCAGACGGGCACAACGGTGTGAAATTGACACGCGGCGGTGCCGCATGGCGATGCGGCACGTCGTTTATGCCTCACCGCCTTAGAAGTTAGACACGGCCGTCGCCATCATGGAATGATAAGAACCATGTTGATTATTGGATTGCCCGGCAAAACCCTTACCGACGCAGACCGTGTCCAGCTTGCTGCGCCGCAGGTCAGTGGCGTGATCCTGTTTGCGCGCAACTTTGTCAGCCGCACACAGATTACAGCACTGATCGACGATATCCGCAGCCAGCGATCCGAACTGTTTCTCGTCTGCGTCGACCAGGAAGGCGGCCCGGTGCAGCGGTTTCGCGACGGCTTCACGCATTTGCCCGCGCTCGCGCTGCTTGGTCAGTTGTACGCACGCGACCCACACGCTGCGATCGCGCGCACCGAAGAACACGCCTGGTTGATGGCCAGCGAGATGCGCGCTATCGGTGTGGATCTCAGTTTCGCACCCGTCGTCGATTTGGCGCGCGGCAATCGTGCGATCGGCGAACGTGCGTTTGATGCGGATCCCAAAATCACGTCAGAACTCGCTCAAGCCTATGTGCGCGGCATGCATCTGGCTGGCATGGCCGCAACAATCAAGCACTTCCCCGGGCACGGTTCGGTTAGCGAAGACACGCATTTTGACAATGCGATCGACCCGCGTTCACTGGACGAACTGCGGGCGACGGACCTCGATCCATTTGCCGATGCGATTGCGCTCGGCGCCGAGGCGGTGATGATGGCGCACGTCACCTATCCGGCAGTCGACGAGCGCGCGGCAGGCTATTCGCGCATCTGGATCGAAGACATACTGCGCGGCGAGCTGGGTTTTCGCGGCGCGGTCATCGGCGATGACATCGGCATGGCGGCGGCGGAAACCCTCGGCAGTATCGCGCTGCGCATCGAAGGCCACCTGTTCGCGGGTTGCGATCTGCTGCTGGCGTGCGCACCGTCGATCGTCGACGAGGCGATTGCGGCGAGTGCGGACGCCACGCCGTGCGATGCGCAGATCCTCGCGCGCCTCCAAGGCGAAGTCGCGCAGACGTGGGACGCACTGATCGCCAATCCGCAACGCGATAAAATCATCGCACGTCTGGGCGCGCTCGAAGGCGCCCATTCTGCGCAGGCTTGACAATGACCATACCGAAACTTTCCGACGCGCTCGCTCGCGCCGAACGAATTCACGACCAGCCGGTACTTGTTGCCGCAATCGCGCGCATCGCCGTCGACATCGATGAGGTACTCGATGGCGAAAATGCGGTTTTCGTCACCGTCATGCAGGGTGCGCTCGTATTTGCAGGACAGCTCGCGACTGCGATCAAGGCGCCGCTGCAATTTGATTATGTGCACGCGACGCGTTATCGCGGCGCCACCCACGGCGGCGAGTTGCACTGGCTCAAGCGGCCGACGACTTCGTTGGTCGGCGCGACCGTGCTGCTGGTGGACGACATTCTGGACGAAGGCCACACTCTCGATGCGATCCGCCAATGGTGTCTGGAGCAGGGTGCCGAACGCGTGCTGTTGGTCGTCCTGTGCGAAAAGCGTCATGGCCGGGGCGTACCCGGACTGCGCGCGGATTTTGCCGGTGTCGAGGTGCCGGATCGCTATGTGTTTGGTTATGGCATGGATTATCACGAACAAGGCCGCAATCTCGCGGCCATCTACGCGGTGGATGCATGAGTCACGGTATCGATTTGGCGCTGATTGGTGGCACCGGCCTGTACCGGCTGCCCGGTTTTGAACAAGTCGAACGGCACGCGCTCGACACGCCGTACGGTGCGCCATCCGATGCGCTGGTGGTCGGGCGTCTGGGCAAACGTCGCGTTGCATTTCTTGCGCGACATGGCGAATCCCACACGATTCCGCCGCATCGGGTGAACTACCGTGCGAATATCTGGGCGCTTCATCGTCTTGGCGCGCGCCGTGTGATTGGCGTCAACGCGGTCGGCGGTATTCGTGCTGACATGGCGCCGCGCGTGCTCGCGCTGCCCGACCAGATCATTGACTACACGCACGATCGTCTGACCAGCTACTGCGATGTGGCGGGGGCCGAAGTGCGCCATATCGATTTCAGTGAGCCGTACAGCCAAAACTTGCGCCGTGATCTTCTAGCTGCCGCGGGGCGTGCCGCCGTGCCCGTCATTGATGGCGGCTGCTACGGCGCGACACAGGGACCGCGCCTTGAAACGCGTGCCGAGATTGCGCGCATGCGCCGCGATGGTTGTGACCTGGTCGGGATGACCGGAATGCCTGAAGCGGCCCTCGCGCGCGAGTTGGATCTCGAATACGCCTCACTTGCGCTGGTTGCGAACTGGGCCGCGGGTTGTGGTGACGAGGTTGAAATCAGCATGCCGGAAATCTTTGCGAATCTCGAGATGGCAACCGCCAACGTACCAAAAATTGTCGCGACGTTGCTGGCTGCCTGAATCGAGAGTACGCGGTCGCAGTCGTCAGTTGTCGCAGCGGCGGCGCCACAGTTCGCGCAGTGCCGCAGCGAAATCACGTGCCTGGGCCGGCGCATCGCAAAGCCGCGTGCGAACCAGAGCGCGCAAGTACGCACGCTGGTCACGCAACGACTTTACCTGTGCCGCGAGCGCCATTGTCCGCTCGACATAATCGTCATGATCGTGGGCGATCCATTCGCTGCGGCCGAGCCGCCAGAGCAGACTCGCACTTTGGCGACTGACGTAGCTTTCGCCCGGTAACGTTACGACCGGGCAGCCCATCCACAGCGCGTCGCATGTGGTGGTGCAGCCTGAAAACGGAAACGGATCGAGTGCGATGTCGACGTTCCGATACGCTGCAAGCAATTGGTCATACGGTAATGCGCCGGCCAGATGCAGACGTGTCCCGTCAATGCCACGCGCGGCGAAACGCGCAGCGATGTGCGCGCGTGTTTCCGCTTCCTCCAGTGGACGCGCATGCAGCTGCAAGCACGCTTCAGGCAAGCGCCGCAGGATGTCCGACCAGGTTTCGATCACCTTGGTATTGAATTTCGCCAAGCGGTTGAACGAGGCAAATACGAGCGATCCGTCACCTTGGCGCGAAGGCAATGGTGAATCGATCGGTGGCGTGTAGCAGAAGCGTCCGCAGGGAAGCTGCACGACGCATTCGGAGAACTGCTGGGTCGAATCGGCTGGAGTCAGCCATTCATCGCTGATCCAGGCATCCATGGCGCCGACGCCGGTCGTGTCGAACCAATCGAGCCAGCACACCTGCACTGGCGCCACACGTTGCGCGACGACGGCCACCCGGTTCGCGGTGGAGTGGCCCGCCAGATCCACCAGCACATCGAGATCGAGATCGCGCAATTGTTGCAGCAGTTGCGCGTCGTCGAGGCTACTTGCATCCAGCGTCTCGGCAACAAGCGTTCGCAGATGACGGGCATCGGCATCGTCGGTCGGAGCCAGATCGATCAACAGGTGCCAAAAGCGGTTGCGATCAAAATACGCGAGCATGCCGCCGAGAAATGTGGCGACGGGTCCTTTCGAAAGACGCGGTGAAAGCCATCCGACTCGCAATACTTTGTCCGGATCGCGCGAGCGCTCCGCAAGCGGTGGTGCGGACACCGGCAAATGACGCCGTGCAAAGTCGACCTGTGCCGCGAACAGTGACGCGTTTTCGAGCGCAGTGTCGTAATGCATCAGCACCAGATACCGCGCAGCAGTCTGTGCATCCCCGCCGCTCAGCAGCGCGCGATAGGCCGCAAGTCCCATTTCAATATCGCCACGATCGATCAACGAGGCAGCACGGATTTCGCGGGGCGCGTACTCGCCGGGCCGCAACACAAGCGCGTAGTCACTCCAGCGCAAAGCAGCGCTCGGGCGATCGAGCGCGTGGAGGGAGGCAGCCAAGGCGATAACTGCTGCGAAATCGTGGGGGTGTCGACGAACAAACGCTTCGAGCAACATGGCGCGTGCAGGCGACGCGCCGACGATCGCGAACTCACTGAGCACGGTCGCAAACACGTCGCCGGAATCCAGCAGTGTCGGATGCGTCGCGGCCGCGAGAGCAGCTTCAATATCGCCGAGCGAGAGCAACGCTCGCACCAAGGCGCAACGAACGGAAAGCTGTGCCGGGTACTGGCGGACGAGTTCGTTCAACATCGATACCGCTTCGCGCGGTTCGCTTTGTGCGAGGTCCAATGCGATCGCGAGGCGCTGATGGAACGCCGTCGGGGCCTCGTCCATGACCGAATCGCGCGCCCGCCTCAGGCGGCAAACTGCAGGCGCGCAAGCTCGGCATACAAGCCGTCCGCGTGCACCAGCTCGGCATGCGTGCCTTGCGCAACGATACGCCCGCCATCCATCACGACAATACGGTCTGCGCGTTGCACGGTGGCAAGACGATGCGCGATGACCAGCGTGGTGCGGTTTTGCATGAGGCGTTCAAGCGCGTGCTGGATCAGGTGCTCCGATTGCGCATCAAGGCTCGATGTCGCTTCGTCCAGCAACAGCACCGGCGCATCGCGCAACAGTGCGCGCGCTATCGCGATGCGCTGCTGCTGGCCGCCGGATAGACGCACGCCGCGTTCGCCAAGATACGTGTCGTAGCGTTCCGGCAGTGCGTCGAGGAACTCGTGCGCTTCGGCGCTGCGTGCAGCGGTCAGTACGTCTTCGCGCGCAGCGCCGGTGCGGCCGAAACCGATGTTGTCCGCCGCGCTGGCTCCGAACAACACCGGATCCTGCGGTACCAGCGCGAAGCTTCCGCGCAGGTCGGTCAGGGCGAGCGCACGCAGATCGATGCCGTCGAGCGTGATGCGCCCGCTCAGGGGATCGTGAAAACGCAGCAGCAACTGGAACACTGTTGTCTTGCCGGCGCCGGATGGGCCGACCAAGGCGATTGTCTGGCCCGGCTCGATCTGAAGGGAGAAATCGTGCAGCGCGGCGCGATCGGGACGCGAGGGATAGCGAAATTCGACCTTCTCAAAACGGATCGCGCCGCGCGATGGTTTCGTCAGCGCCTGTGCAGAAATCGGCGGTGCAATCTGCGCGCGAGTATCGAGCAAATCACCAATGCGCCCGAGCGCACCGGCTGCGCGCAGCACCTGACCCCACACTTCGGTCAGCGCGCCGACCGATCCGGCAGCAAGCACTGCATACAGCACGAACTGGCTGAGCACCCCGGCCGCCATGCTGCCGGCAATCACCGCTTTGGCGCCCATCCACAGCACCAGCGTGATCGCGCCGAATGTCAGTACGATGACCAACGCGGTAAGCGTGCCGGTCATCGAGATGCGCTTGCGGGCAGTCGCGAACGCGCGCATGACGGCGTTTGCGTAGCGCGCGGATTCCTCGGGTTCGCGGGTATAGGCCTGCACCGTGTGCACCGCGTTGAGCGCTTCGGCAGCAATCGCGGAAGCATCCGCAATGCGGTCCTGGCTTTCGCGCGAGAGCCGCGTGACGCGTCGACCGAACACCACGATCGGCAACACCACTGCGGGAATCACCAACACGGTGAAACCGGCCAGACGCGGACTGGTGAGAATCATTGCGACGAATCCGCCGATCAAAGTGACTACGCTGCGCAGCGCGATCGACAAGGTCGAGCCGACCACCGTCTGCACCAGCTCGGTATCCGCAGCCAGACGCGAAACCAGTTCGCCGGTGCGCGTGGTTTCGTAAAACGTCTGATCCAGTGTCAATAGGTGATCGTAGAGGCGACGGCGCAAGTCCGCGGCGACGCGCTCGCCGAGCAGACTGACAAAGAAAAACCGCGCTGCAGTCGCGACTGCAAGCACCGCGGCAACCCCGAACAGGCCGAGAAAACTTGCATTGATCGCGGCGGAGTTGGCCTGGGTAAAGCCATTGTCGATCATCACGCGCACGGCTTGTGGCAAGGTCAACGTTGCGGCTGACGACAGGGCGAGAAAGCCGAGCCATCCGGCGATCAGGCCGCGATAGGGTTTGAGAAACGGCAGCAAGCGGCGCAACGATTGAATCTTGCGCGGAGAAGCGGTGGTTGTATCGGTCATCGGCGCAGTGTACGGGCGAAGTCGCAAAGACGTGTGGGCGCGTAGTGGACGTTCAAGGCGCGACAGCGAGCGAACCACGTCCGCGGGTCAGATCGCGCACGAATGCGGCGAGCGCCTCCAGGTGGCCGACGGCCACATCGACATCGAGTTCGACGCCGTCGACGGTCGAGCGCTCCGCATGCCGGACCGCATCGAATTCGCGCAGCCGTGCATAAATCACCGGTGCGACCGAAAAATCGCAACGGATGCAGGCGCGCACGCGCTCGACCAGGAGGATTTTGTCGGCCGCACGCAGGCACTCGGCCGCGCAGCCGCCATAGGCTCGCACCAGACCGCCAATGCCGAGCTTGACGCCGCCAAACCAGCGCGCGACGACAACGACGACGCGATCAAGATTCTGGCCCTCGATAGCGGCGAGGATCGGCCGCCCCGCACTACCGCCGGGCTCGCCATCATCGGTGTAGCGATAGTTGGCGTCGATGCGCCAGGCCCAGCAATTGTGGCTCGCGTCGCGGGTGCTGACCCGCGCGATGAATGCGAGCGCGGCATCCGCGTCTTCGACCGGCGCGGCCTGTGCCAGAAAACGACTCTTGCGGATGTCCTGCTGCAAATGTGCGTGGCCGCGCAGGGTATGCATGTCGCTCATGCTCCCGAGTTTACCGGTGCGTGATTGCGTGGCGTCTGCCGGCATAGCGGCGTTACGACCGGTCCGGGTCCAACGTGCGTGACAGTCGGCAACTTGCATCCGTCACTACCGCCATCGCAAGCGCGTCCGGCCTGCTCCTGAAGCCCATTGCAATCGATACGCGGAACTAGTGGTCAAGCGCATGCAAATTTGGTGGCAATGGACGGTTTGGGTACACGTGCTGGAACAGGCGCAGGC
>CAJDTR010000028.1_pt1 | contig 23170 bp, 19 predicted proteins | sample 7389891 | NCBI WGS metagenome assembly CAJDTR01 (sample SAMEA7055657, study PRJEB34461) | soil metagenome | biome: terrestrial ecosystem; feature: Peninsula; material: soil | place: Antarctica | collected 2016 | reverse complement strand
TGTCGGCCCCGGGCCGACGAATTACAGTTTTGGCATCAGTATCGCCAACGCACAAACCGCGCCGACCGCAATCAGCGCGTCGCTTGGTGTCGGCCTCGGCGCCAGCGTCAGTTCGACCTTGACCGCGAGCAGCACCGACTGCGGACCGCCCGCGATCACGTTCGCTCTGGGCGCGTTACCGCTACACGGAGCAATCTCAGGCTTCAACGCCGCCAGTGGCGCTTTCACCTATACGGCGAACGCGGGCTATACCGGCGCCGATTCCTTCACGTTTACCGCGACCACCTACGGCACGCAGGTGTCCGCGCCGGCGACGATCTCGCTGACCATCCAGAACCAGCCGCCTGTTGCGCAACCGGCAACCTTGACCTTGTTCGAAGGCAGTGCCGCAAACGGCACGCTGTTGGCGACCGATCCGGATCAGCCGCCGCAGACGCTGACCTTCGCGTTGGCGACGCTGCCGCTGAAGGGAACCGTCACTCTCACCGCTGCGACCGGGGCCTATACGTATACGGCCTCGTCCGGCGCGATTGGCGATGACACATTCACCTTCACTGCGTCGGATGGCAGCCTGACCTCGGCACCCGCTACGGTCAGTGTGCATATCCAGCCGGTTCTGCACGCCGGAGAAGTAGTGCTGACCGACAACGACCCGAGCAGCAACACGGGAGCGGTGATTGTGTTCAATCCGGTCAACGGCCAGACCGCGGCACTGAGTCGCGATCCGCTACTGACCAACCTGTTTGGTATCGCAGTCGAGGCCGATGGTCATGTGCTCGTTGCCGATGCAGGCATCCCCGGCGTGCTGCGGATCGATCCCGCAACCGGCGCCGCTAGTGTGCTGTCGAGTGCATTCGTCAATCCGGTTGGCGTGACGGTCGAGGCCAATGGCAACATCCTTGTCGCGGATCCCGCGCAGGGAGCGATCGTTCGGATCGACCAGGTCACTGGCGCGCAAATCGGCCCGTCGATCGTCCTCGGCGCGCAAACTGCGCCGGCCGGCATTGCGGTCGCCAGCGACGGCAGCCTGCGCGCAACCGATGTCGCCGCCGTGTTCGGCGCGTCGCCCGACAACAAGTACTGGAGCGTGGCGGCAAATGGAACCACGCCGGCGATTATCAGCCAAGGCGGCGATCTGAATGCGCCCGTCGGCCTCGCGCTGGCCAGCGACGACGGCGCGTGGATTTCCACTGCCGGCCCGTTGACCCACGTCTCGGGCGCACCGAACAACATCGTGCACGTAACCAGTGCCGGTGTAGCCAGTCTGTTGACGAGCGATGGTAATTTGCTCGGTGCAACGGGTGTCGCAGCCGCGTCGTCGGCGCTGCTGTACGTCGCCAGCAATGGGAATGCATCGATTGTCGGAGTCAGCACGGCCGATGGATCTCAGAGCGTTCTGTCGAGCGGCGGCTTGCTGCACGAACCGTTCGGCATAGCGGTGGTCCCCACGCTACCCGGTGTCGATCTTGCCGTTGCCATCGGCGATGGTCGCAGCTTTGTCGCCGGCGGCAGCGCGTTGACGTACACGGTCCTGGTGCAGAATCTCGGCACCGAGGCCGCACTGGCGGCGCATCTGACCAGCACGTTCTCCAGCAACCTCGGGGCGATCAGCTGGACCTGCGTCGCCAGCGCAGGCGCGAGTTGCACTGCGAGCGGATCGGGCAGCCTGGTCGATACCGTCAACATCCCGATCGGCGGACAGCTCACCTATACGCTGCACGCAACCGTGGTCAAACTGCCCGAAGCGCCGGCCACGGTGACCGTCTCTATCGCGCCAGCCAGCGGCGTGCTCGATACGGACATGCTCAACAACACCTCGACGGACACCGACACCGTGGGCATCTTCGCCAACGGTTTTGATTGATTGGCAATGAACGTTTGCGGACGCGGACGCAGGTTCGCGTCCGCAAACGCGGCATCAAGGCGCTGCATCCAGTAAACGAGTCAGGTGCGCGACGCTCGGCGCAGGTTGACGACCGTCAACGCGGCGCCGATCAACACGATGCCCACGGTCTCCGCCGCTGATGGCCGCTCGCCCAGCAGAGCCCACGCAAAAGCTACGCCCGCAATCGGGATGACCAAGCTGGAAAGTCCCGCGATATTGGCGGGCAGTCGCGCCACCACGTACGACCACATCAACCACGCCACGCCGGAGGCGAGCACCGCGTTGTAGACCAGCGCGGCAATGAAATAACTCGACCATTCGATCGGCCGTTCGGGCACGACGAGTGCGATGGCGACCACACCGAACGTGCCGATCAACATTTGCCACGTGGTCAGTGACAAAGCACTGATGTCGCCGCGCTGGAACAGGCGTTTGGACAGCACAACTCCCAGCGCCCAGCATGCGCCGCCGCCAATCGCGAGCGCCGAACTTGGCGCGCTGCCCATCCCCAGCCACGGTTCGAGTACCAGGACCAGGCCGATCGCTGCAACGCCAAGGCCGAACCAGAGCCGCTTGGCGGGTCGTTCGCCAAGCAGCAGCCAGGCGAGCAGGACCACCCAGAACGGCATCGTGTATGCGAGCAGCGCGGTCTTGCCGGCATTGCCGGCAACCAGCGCCGACTGCACCAGAAGCTGGAAACCCATGGTCTGTGCCAAGCCGATCACGGCAGTCGGCAGCAGAGGAGGTGGGCGCAGCGATTCGCGGCGCGCCAGCAGCACGGCGAACAGCACGCAGCTGCCGAGCACGGTGCGTAGTGCAGAAAACTCGAATGGTCCGGCATAGCGCAGGGCCTGCTTCATCACGATCCAGTTGTAGCTCCAGATCAAGGTAAGCAGGCTGAGGGCGATCAGCGCACGGCGGTCGGTGGGGCGACTTGACGTCACGGTAGCGGCACAACAGTGACGGCGGGCTGCGTATGATACGCACCCGATCTGGAACCAGCCCATGTTGGACGATAATCGAACGCGTTGCGAGTGGGCCAGCGCCAGCGACGCGATGCGCAATTACCACGACGGCGAATGGGGCGTGCCGCAGCATGACGACCGCACATTGTTCGAATTCATCTGCCTGGAAGGCGCACAGGCGGGCCTGAGCTGGCGTACGGTACTGGCAAAACGGGAAGCGTATCGGCAAGCGTTTGCTGATTTCGATATTGCTACCTGCGCCAGACTCAGCGACGCGCGCATCGGCAAATTGCTGACCGATGCGGGCCTGATCCGCAACCGCCTCAAGATCACTTCGGTGCGCGGCAACGCGCGTGCGGCGCTCCTCGCGATCAAGGACAGCGGCAGTCTCGACGCACTGCTGTGGTCGTTCGTTGACGGTCGTCCGATCCAGAACCGCTGGCGCGAACGCGCTGAGGTGCCAGCGACCAATGCGGTCTCCGACCGCATGAGCAAGGTGCTGCGGCAGCATGGCTTCCGCTTTGTCGGCTCGACCATTTGTTACGCCCTGATGCAGGCGACCGGGATGGTCAACGATCACGTCCTCGATTGTTTTCGCCACCCAATCCTTGCGCAGGACCACCCATGATCGTCACCGATGCGGCCGCTTTTGCGGCTGAGTTCTCGCATGAACGCTATCCAGTGTGCGGCCCCGCGACGGCGCGTGCCGCATTCCTGGTCAGTCCCGCCAGCGAGTGCCTCGCTGCCGAATCAGCGCAGGACAACCGGTACATGGATCTGGCCAGGGCGTTCGATCCGGTGCGTGCGTTGCGTCAACATGCCGAGCTTGCGCGCCGCCTCGGCGCCGACGTGCCACTGATCACGTTTCCGGGCGATCCGCAAAGCCCGGACGGGATGTTTCCAAACAACGTGTTCGCCACCACACGGGGTCAATTGATTGTCGGACGCATGCGCCATCCGGTGCGCCAGCGCGAAGCGAAACGAGCCGACATCCGGGGGTTTTTCAATGAGGTGCTTGGCTATGGCATGACCGATCTGTCGGAGGGCGATTTTGTCGCCGAACTCACTGGCGCGCTGGTCATTGATCGGGCGCGCGCTATCGGTTACTGCGGCTTGTCAGACCGTTGCGACCTGGCTGGCGCACGCGCGATGCACGATGCCTTCGGCCTGCGCCTGACGTTCGCCTTTCCCTTGGCGCCGGGCGAGTACCATACCAATGTCGTGCTTGCGTTGTTGGCCGGGCGGGCGGCAATTCTGGCGCCCGACGGTTTTGCTGAGCCGGCGACGCCGGCCGCGATCGTCCGCGCATATGCCGATTGCGCCATTGCGCTTGATGGCGCGCAGAAACAGGCATTCGCCGGTAATGCGATCGCGCTTGCGCCACATCGGGCATGGATGAGCGCGGCCGGTGCCGGCGCACTCGAGCCTGCGCAAATCCGTCTGCTTGAACGCGCCGGCTTTGCGCTGGGGGATGTCCCGCTCGACGAAATCGAAAAAGCCGGCGGCAGCCTGCGCTGCTGCGTGGCGGAGATATTCTGAAACCCGCGGCGTCCGGCGCTTTGCCGAAAACCCAAGTTCAGCGCCAATTCAATGCCAGCTGTCGAGACTGCGGACATTGATCGGTCGCATTTGCGTGCCGTAATGTGGCGTCAGGATTGGGAGAGAAGCGTGTGCGGGCTTTGAGCGGGTGGCCGATCGCGATCGCGGTGTGTTTCGGGCTCGCAGCCTTTGCGCTGCCTGCGCGCGAGATCACCGTGCAGGAGGCGGTCGCGCAATCGCAGCGTGACGTGCAAGGCAAGGTACTGTCGGTGCAGACATTGAATGTGGGTAAACACAAGGTGTACCGGATCAAGTTGCTTACTCGCGATGGCCAGGTGCGCATCGTGCAAGTGGCAGCCGAACAGTCCGGTCTGAGCAAGACTTGACGCAAACGGAATCCGGCTTAGGGCTGGACTATTCCCAGGAGAAGATCGATGCGCGTATTGCTCGTGGAAGACGAAGCCCCACTCCGGGAAACCCTCGCGGCGCGCCTGAAACGCGATGGCTTTGCGGTGGATGCTGCCGGCGATGGTGAAGAAGGACTGTACCTGGGCCGGGAAGTCCCATTCGATGTGGCGATCATTGACTTGGGCTTGCCCAAGATGTCCGGCATGGAATTGGTCAAACAATTGCGAGAGGGCGGCCAGCGCTATCCGATATTGATCCTCACTGCGCGCTCGAGTTGGCAGGACAAGGTGCAGGGACTCAAAAACGGCGCCGACGACTACCTGGTCAAGCCGTTTCACGTCGAAGAACTGCTCGCGCGACTGAATGCGCTGGTACGCCGCGCGAGCGGCTGGTCGCGGCCCACTCTCGAATGCGGACCGGTGGTGCTCGACACCACAGCGCAAACGGTGAGCGTCAATGGCAGCACCGTCGATCTAACCAGCTACGAATACAAGGTGCTGGAATACCTGATGCTGCATGCAGGCGAGCTGGTGTCCAAGGCCGATCTTACCGAGCATATCTACCAGCAGGATTTCGATCGCGATTCCAATGTACTCGAAGTCTTCATCGGTCGCCTGCGCCGCAAGCTCGATCCCGAGAACACCATCAAGCCGATCGAAACCGTGCGTGGGCGCGGTTACCGTTTTGCGCTCGATCGCACCGAGGTGCCGGCGGACGAGGAGCAGGCGGACAAGATGCAGGCCGACCGCGCCTGAGACGCGCGTGGCGAGTCCGCTTTCGCTGCAGGCACGCTCGCTGGCTGCAGCGATCTTGGTGCTGGCCGGGTTTCTCGGGCTGACCTTCTTTGCCCTCGACCGCGCGTTTTACGATGCAGCGGAAAGTGGCTTGCGCGCGCGCTTGCAAGGCTACATGTACGCTTACCTGGCCGGGTCCGACACCACCCGCACAGGCATGCTGATTCCGCCGGAAGTCAGCCCCGATCCGCGCTTTGACCAGCCCACATCCAGTGGCTTGTACGCCGGCATCGTCGGCACCCGCATCATCGGTGCGAAAGAGCATAGCTGGCGCTCGCCGTCCGCCGTTGGGCGCGATCTGCCGTTTGGGCGGGAACTGGTCCACGGGCCACCGCAGTTCCAGGGGCCGATTGCGACGCCGCTTGGCACCTTGTTCGTGCTCGCGCAAGGTATCGACTGGAACAGCGATGCCAAAGATGCCGCCAACCCATCGCATTTGACATTTTACGTCGCCGAGGACAGTCATGCATTGCGCGAGCAGGTCGACGTCTACCGAAACACACTGCTGACGTGGCTCGGCGGCCTGGGCATCGCCTTGTTACTGCTGCTGTTCACGGTGCTGCGCTGGAGTCTGGCGCCACTTCGTCGGGTCGCCGCTGACCTCGCGCGCGTTGAACACGGCCACGCCGAGCGTCTCGGCCGCGTCTATCCGCTGGAGCTGTCCGGTTTGACCACCAGTCTCAATAATTTCATCGATGCCGAGCGCGACCGCGTCAAGCGTTACCGCAACACGTTGTCGGATCTGGCGCACAGCTTGAAGACACCGCTTGCAGTCATGCGCGGCCAGCTCGAAATGAACAGCGAACGCGAAACCTGGCGCCCTACCGTGCTGGAACAGGTCGGGCGCATGGAGGAAATTGTCGCCTATCAACTCTCGCGCGCCGCAACCTCGGGCCATCAGACGTTTGCCCTGCCACTGCCGCTGGAGCCGTACGCCGAAGAGATCGTGCGCAGTCTTGAAAAAGTCTATGCGACCAAGGGCGTCCTGTGCGAATTCGACATCGATCGCGCCGCACGTTTCCATGGCGACCAAGGCGATTTGATGGAACTGCTCGGCAATCTGCTCGAGAACGCCTTTAAATGGGCCGATCACCGCGTTGTGCTGAGCGCACGCCCGCTGCCCGGTGCCAAGCGCGCCGGACTTGAGCTGTGCGTCGAGGACGATGGTCCCGGCATTGAAGAGAACAGCGTCGAGCACCTTCTGCAACGTGGCGTGCGCGGCGACGAACGCGTGCAGGGTCATGGCATTGGCTTGGCCATCGTGCAGGACATTCTCAAGGCCTATCGAGGCGAGCTCCACGTCAGCCGTTCGCCGACGCTCGGCGGCACGCGGTTCGCGATGCGTCTGGGCGCGCGCTGATCCGAATATCGATGGACGCAATGCGCGCATCTTGGCGCGCGTAAAAGATCACGCAGTCGAGTTTATAAGTGCCTCGACCTCGGCCACGAGTCGCGCGCGGATCTGTGCATGCGAGTAATTCGCCACAACATAGGCTCGCGCGCAGGCGCCCTTGCGTTCGCGTTCTTCCGGCGTGAGCCCACGTGCTGCCTCGATCGCCGCATGCAGTTGCGGCTCACCACGGAACACATAGCCGCTGCCGCTCGCCGCGACATGATCGGCAAGGACCTCACAGTCGCCGTTGACGATCAACGGCGTGCCTTGCGCCATCGCTTCAAGTGCCACGATGCTGAGACTTTCGTAGGGAGACGGATGCACAAATGCGAGTGCGCCCGCCATCAGGGCCAGCTTGCGCTCTTCGTCGACAAATCCGAGATAGCGCACATTGCGCGATTTACGCACGCCCAGATTGTCAGAGCCGGTCAGCAGCAGACGCAGATCGGAGGGATGCGCGCGCTTATATGCTTCGAATGCGTCAATCAGCATGGCGCAACCCTTACTCGAATCGATTCGGCCGCTGAAGAGCAGGTAAGGATCGGCTTCGCGCGCCGCCATGACGCGCGCGGTCGCGACCGCCATCGACACAATGCTGCCGCCATCGACGTTCCAGAGCTGCTTGCCGATGCGTTGCTCCGCTGGCGTATTCCACAACAGGCGCGGCGCGCGCCGGGCCATGTGCGCGAACGCATTCAAATAGGCGGGAGGCTCATCGTGAAGGGTGGGCACCAATGCCCACCGACGATGTGGCATAGCGCGAGTGCCGTCGTACGTCGGCGGATAGAGATAGGTAACGAAAATAACCGCAGCGTAGTCATTTCCGCATTTTGCGAGATGTTCCACCAAGCCTGGGCTGACCGGCCCCTGCGCGTGGATGAATTCTTCCTGCAGGGCCTCAGGCCAGCGTAAACATGGCGTGCCCGCCTTCTGGTTGGCGCTGAACTGATCGAGCAGGCGTCGATGCAGCGCATGGAAGTAGCGTCCGCGCTCGCGAACCACGCGAAACCGCCGGATGACGATGTTGTCGCGGCGTTCGATGCCTTCGGGCAAATCGTTTGTCCATTTGACGTAGTCGCTTGCTGTCGTGGTCAAAAGGTCGACGGCGTATTCCGCCGCGAGCAGGGTCGCGTATTGCCAGGCCAGTGCCTCGGAACCACCTACCAGCGTTTCATGGCAACGCTGCACGACGATCGCCACGCGTTTCACAGTGCGGGCTCCAGAATCCCGAGGAATCGCTCGCGCAACACGGCGGGGGAAAACTCGCACTCGTAGCGCCGCCGTGCCGCGTCGCGCAACGCGTTCCGAAAGTCCGCGTCTGCGGCAATCCGGGCGAGGCTCGCCGCGTACAACCAGGGGTCGGTAGCTTCCCAAACCAATCCGCCGCACCCGGCCGTTTCGGGTATTGCGCTGGAACCGTGGGCAACGACGGGCACGCCGAGCGCCATCGCTTCAATAAGCGGAACGCAGAAGCCCTCATGCCAGCTCAATGTCATGAAAGCGTGACTGGCCAGATAGGAGGCTTTGAGCTGCGCTTCGTTGACCGAATCGAGCCAGAGTACCCGTTGGCCCAAGCCATATGCGTCGATCCTTTCGCGCACCTGCTGCGAATACGCCTTCAAGCGGGGGTCGCACTTGCCGATGATGATCAATCGCGCTGGCTCGGCGGTTCGTTCGACGAACGCTGCAAATGCATCGACAAGCTCGACGTGGCCCTTGTTCGGTGCGACACGGCCAACCATCAGCACGTTGAATGCGCCATCGTCCAGCTCATCGAGCAAAGCCAAATCCGCCTCGGCTTCCAGCAGATGTTCGACGCGGTGCAGTGGTGCGAGAACGGCCGTGCGTTCAATTGGCACGTGCGCGCTGGACAAATCCTGGACGTTGTAAGCGGAGTCGCCCAGGTAGAGTTCGCAACCGAGCGCGACAATCACGGGAATCTCGGCGCGACCGCTGGCACACGCATGTTCATATTCAGCAGAATAGCCGGCGAAAAATTCCGGCGGTGTGATGTTGTGGTAGCGCACCACGCGAAACCCGCGCGCGCGCTCGAGGATGTGGAGCGCGGCCGGCCAGCCGACAGAAAAGTGGTAGATCAAAAGGTCTTTCGGCCCCCCTGCAAAATCAAGCAGCAACGTCGGCAGATAGGTCTTCTCGTCGACGCCGACCGCGATATTGCAGAAAATCCGCGTCTCGATGCCGCGTTCGCGCAATAGTCGCGCCATGGCCAGCGCATCGTTGCCGACCGCATCCGCACCGACCAGAACCGGAACGAGAATAGCGGCTTTCATGAACGTCGCATGGTCAAATACCAACGAATGCGCAAGTCCACACTTTCGTCGACGCTGCGAAGCTGTGCGCCGAGACATGTGCTGCCCACGCCCTTCGTGCGCTTGAGCAACAGCCTCACAGCGCAGGACTCTGCGCGAGGACAGCAGTGGCACCCGGTGCAGGCAAGAGTTGGGAATCGCTGAAGCCTGCTGCGGTGAGAACGGCCGCCCAGCGCGCCGGATCGATGTGCATCGTCGGTGCGCCGGTTGTCAAATCGAGGCGATAAGGTTCGTCCTCCACGCGCAGCAATACCCGGCCGCCAGGCGACAGCGCACGCATGATGTGCGCAAGCACACGCGCAACCGGCACATCGTCGCCCGCAAGAACTGCGGCACTCAGCGTTACGGCATCCAGACTTGCATCCGCGCATCGACCTAGAGTTGCTTGGGCGTCCCCGAGCGCGACGGTGATACCGCGCGCTTGCGCACGCGCGACCAGTGCGTGATTGGCCTCGACGCCGCTTGCTGTCGCAGTGTGCGCGGCGAGCATCTCCAGCCACGCACCATCGCCGCTGCCGATGTCGAGTACGCGGGCGTCGGATGGAAGTTCCGCGCCCAGACGGGTCGCCCATTGCGTGTGGCGCATCACTTGTTCGGCTGTTTCTTCGGCGCCGAGGCCGACGGCCGCCGCCAGCGCGTCGACTTGTTTGCGTTCTGCGGCAGCGGCTTCATCGAGGTTGGCGAGACTCGATTGCATGGATGCAATCCAGTGATTGACGGCATGCACGTAATGGCGCAGTTCGATCATGTCGTTCGTGCGTGCTTCTGTAACAGAGGTGCGATCAGCCAGGGTCGAATGAAATCCTTCCAGAGCCGTCGAACGACTCTCCAGATCTGTGGAACGGCCTTCCAGATCTGCAGCGCGGCGTTGTAGCTCGGTGGCGCTCGACTCGACGGTCGATGCGCGCGCTTCCACGGCGGCCGTGCGCATTTCCAGCGGCGCCGCGCGACCTTCGAGCGCGGCCGCTCGGCCTTCAAGCGCGTCGCTGCGCTCGCGTAGCATGTCGATGTGACTTTGTGCCGCATCTGCACGGTTGTGCAAGGTCTCTGCGCGGTGTTGCAAATCATCCAGCCGCAGCAGCATCCGTCGAATCGCTTCCTGCAAGACCCGGCTGCGTCGATCGTGATCGGCGCCGAACTCGCCGACGCGTGCCGTCAGTTCATCCAGCCGCCGTCCATGTTCGCGTTGCGCCGCGGCGTCGGCGTTGCGACGATCGCGCTCGGCACCGAGTTCCATCAGACCGCTGTCGAGACTGTCCAGACGCTGGCCTTGATCGCGCTGTGCGCCGGCGGCGGCATCGAAGCGCGCCGCGACTTGCGTATCGGCTGCACGCTGGTGACGCAGCAACAAAGGCAGCGCGGCGAAGGCCATGGCCCACTCGATCACATAACCAAGAAGAGGCACGTGGGCGAGTTTGGCCAGCAGATAGCGCGGCAACAGGCCACGCACGCGCACGCGCAGACGGCGGCCTTCGGGCGACCAACGCAAGTTTCCGAGCACCTCGGCCTTGCTCGCGCCGGCGGCGAGCAAGTGCACCTGCCTAGCCCAGCCGGCTTCGTCCGGCTCGCGCTGGAGCACAGCACGGAATGCCTGTTCGACAAATGCGCTGTAGTGGGCACCGGTCAACTCGCCAATCGCGAAATCGCGCCGTTTGGGTTCAATATCGTCCTGCGCGGCGACCGGATCAGCCGCAGTCGTGGCAAGTCGCGGCGTGCTTGGCGAGCTTCCGCGCGCGGCGTCCGCTTCGGCGCGGATTTCCGCCTTGACCTGGTCGAGGTAATCGTCGTCGCTGCTTGAACTCACGGCTATCCCATGTGTAAACGATGCAACCTGGAGCTTGCGCCGATCTGCGCGTGACGCCGGCCCGAGGGTCGCCGGCAGGAAGCCCAAAACCTCACTCCGTGCGAACGCGCAGATCTCAGCGAACGGCCTTGCCGCGGGGCCGGGCATGGCCGCTCGCCTGCATGGGCGCATCGTCCCCCACGACGAGCGGAATAATGCCATACGCACGCGCAGTCACGATATCGATCAACGCGTAGTCCGGGCCGTGGCGGCCATCGAGTCGCGCCGCGACCTTGCGCCAGCGCACGCTACCGGCGGCGCGCGCGCGCGCAAAGTTGGCCCCCGCGCCGGTTGGCGCGAGGCCCAGCAGGGTCGTTTCAAGCGTCACCGGATCGCGCCGGTCGCCGCCGCGAAAATAGCCGACGAATGCATGCGTCGGGATCAGCACAATGAACGCATGCAAGCCCAGCCGTTCGAGCACGGCGGCAATCAGCACGCTCGAATCGAGGCAGTTGGCACGTCGGTCGCGCCATACATCGTCGAGCAGGCGCACCCGCTGGCTCCAGATTGCTGGGCCCTGGGCGAGCGCCGGACTGCCGTCGGCGTAACGCAGGCCGCGCTGCTCGAGGGCGGCCCACACGGCGCCAACCCGGCGCAGGTCGGCCTCATCGTCGTGCACGTCGGCGTCGAACTGAGGATCCAGATTGCGCGCGCTAGCGAGAATGTCGTCGACAACGGCAGCGTGTGGATCGACGTAGCCGGCGAACGCCCAGCCCAGATCGACGCGATCGGGACCTTCGCGCACGAAATACAGCGCGTCATCCAGCGGATGCAGGCGCACATCGATGCTGCGCGACTCGTCGGGGCGACCGGTACTTTCGAGCGTCACGTGCAGGATCTGGCGCCGCGGATTCGAGAGACGGCGCAATGCCTCCACATCCCAGTCGAGGCGCGGATGCAGTTCCAGCAGGTCGCTGCCTGATGTTTTCGTCGCATCGACGACAGCCGTCGCCCGCAGACCAGGCGTATCAATGCGCAGTCGCACCGCAGCGGGAATATCGGCACCGCGGATACGCACGCTGACCAATCCGTCGCCACCTCCCGCTGCGGACGCCGCCGTGCGCGCTATTTGCGACAATTGCAAAGCAGGAAACAGCTCGCCCGCCGGGGTGATCTCGACCTGCCAGTCGTACGCGACGGCAGGCATGCAAGCGCATGCGCCGGCCAGTGCGCACGCGATGGCGGCGACCCGGCGGACGAATGCGTGCGACGATGCGCAAGTTGCCAGCGACTGCATCGGGCGACTATCGTTGCCGCAACCTGCCGTTGTCCAGCCTTCCCGCCTCGGAGTCCACCATGCGCGTTATCGTCTTGAGCGTCCTGATCGTTGCGGCATTGTGCGCCTGCAATCCACAAACGCCCCCCTCAGCGGCGCCGCCTGTATCACATCCAGCGCCTGCCACGCCCGTAGCAGCACCGGCGCCCCTTGCGGTGGTGAAAGAAATTCCCGAAGGCACCTGCGGCGATCAAAGTCAGGTTGCGGCGGACGCACGCGTTGCCAACACCGCGCGCTGGACTACCGCGAGCGAACAGAACAACTTTGGTTTCGAGGTCTATCGCGGCGATACCGAGAAGGGCGAATTCAAGAAATTGACAAAGGAACCGATTCTCGGCGCCGGCACCTCGGACGAGACGCACAAGTACGAATTCCGCGACGACACGATCGATCCGTGTCACGAGTACTGGTACTACGTCGAAGGCATCAGCACCAGCGGCACACGCGAGAAGTTCACGCCGACGTTCCGCGCGCCGCCGAAACGCCGTGCGGTGGGCAGCGCACCTGTCGCACCTGTTGCTCCGGCACCGCAGGCAACCGTTCCCGCCAGCAATTGATGGCAGATCGCGCTGACGCTACGCGATGAACGTCGTCGCGTTGGCGCGGCGGCGGCGCGCCTTTGCGGCGCTGTTCATCGCGCTGTTCGCGCTTTCGCAGACGTTGTTGTGGGTGGCTTACTACGCTGGCGGCAGCAAGCTGCTGATTGGCGACGAGGCGGGTTATCAAGCTACCGCGCTGGCAATCATGGGCGGGGGCGCGTGGATGCCGAGCACGATCTGGCCGCCGCTGCAGCCGCTGCTGCTCGCAGCGATCTACGCGGTCGCAGGCGCGCATGTGCTGGCGGCGCAGTTGGTGCAGACCGCTCTGTTCATAGGCTGCGCCGCGCTGTTGCGTGATTTGTGGCGGCGGATTGGCGGCAGCGTCGCGGCGGCCAACACAGCGGCGGCCTTGTTCCTGCTCAATCCGGCGACAGCTGCGTATGCGCACTGGTTGTGGCCGGAAATTCCGCACCTGTTCCTGCTGCTGGCAACGCTATGTTTGCTGGCACGCTCGCCATCGCGTCCGGCAGCGTTCGTCGCCGGTGCCTGTGCGGGATTTGCGCTGCTAGCCAAAAGTCTGTTGAGTGGGTTCTGGCCGTTGTTCATGCTCGCGTTCGTGCGCCGCGTGCAGCCCTATTTGCTGATCGGCCCGGCTGCGCTGTTCACGCTCGCGCTAGCGCTGGTCACCGCGCCCGCGCTCGTGCATGGCTGGCGCACGACGGGTAGGCCGATGATTGCCGACAGTTCGGTCTACAACCTGTGGATTGGACTGACTGATGAATGGCGCAGCGACTACGTCGCCGATATGGGCGGCACGACCTTGCCCGCCTTTATCGCCAGCGGGGCGACCCCGCAGCAGCGTAATGCGGCCTATCTGGAAAAGATTCATGCCTTGGTGACCGAACGCGGCGTCGTGCGCGTACTCGCCGATCAACTTGGGCGACAGTATTTCCGTCTGTTCAATGCGAAGACGCCGCTGGTTTCGCAATTGCCGGGGCCTGCCTGCGCCGGCTATCTGTCGGTCTACCACACGTCGCCGTGGCTGACGCGCACGCTTGCCATGGCGAACGACGTGTTTCACGCGTCCATCCTGATCGCGGCGGCATTCGGCGTTGCGTGCTGGCGCCGCCGACCGGATCGGATGACGCTGTTGATTGCGCTATTGTTCGCGTATCAGCTCGCCTTGCTGCTGCTGATCCACGTCAAGGCGCGTTTTCTGCTGCCGATGCTGCCGTTCCTGTGCGGCTTGGCGGGCAGCTTCATCACGGCACTGCCCCAGCTCGGGGGGGCGGGAGCTGCGTCAGCAGCGATGCTTTTTCCGTCGGCTGAGCGTAACGACACCGGCAATGCCGCTCCCACAGCAATGCATCTGACGCCGGCGCGCCTTGTCGTTGGCGCATTGCTGGCGGCCGCGCTTCTGTTTCTGGCATTCGGCGGCCCCGCACTTGATCACCTGTGTGCGGGCTGATCGCGGACGAATCCGGTATCCTCGCCAGCCGCCTTTTCCCCTGTCCGCATGCGCCAGCACCTGATCGAACTCGTCCTCTTCAGCACCTACGCGGAACTACGTGCGGAGCGCGCGCGCAGCTACCTCGGGCTGCTCTGGTGGGTGCTCGATCCGGCACTGATGATGGCGACGTTCTGGCTCGTCTTCGATGTGGTCCTGCACAGCGGCGGCCCTGAATATGTGCCGTGGCTGCTGATCGGCCTGACCGTCTGGCAGTGGATGAAATCGTGCATGACGCACGGTGGTTACGCGATCTGGAGCAATCTGGGATTGGTGCGTCAGGTGAAGCTGCCACCGCTGGTGTTTCCGTTGGTGGCGATGCTCTCCGATACCGTGAAATTCTTCTTCATCTTCGCGTTGTTGCTGGTGATCCTGTGGACCATGGGCTATTCGCCCAATATCGCCTACCTTGCGCTGCCGCCGCTGTTCCTCGCAGTATTCCTGTTTGGTGCCGGCATCGGCTTCCTGATCGCAGCGGTGGTGCCGCTGCTGCCGGATCTGCGTTTCGTCATCGAGCAGGTGCTCACCGTCGTGATGTTTCTTTCCGGCGTCGTATTTGCAATCTCCAGCGTCCCTTCGCCGTATCGCGAACTACTTGAGCTCAATCCGGTCGCGGTCATCATGGACGCCGCGCGCGGGATACTCATGCACGGGCTGTGGCCAAACTGGATCGGCTTGGCCAAGGTCAGCGTGGTTTCTCTGGGCGCCTGCCTGATTGGCGCGGCGGTCGTCGCGCGGCTTGCGCCGCGTTATCCGAAACTGGCGGTCTGAAATGGACCCGGCATTGGACACCGGCGTACTGATCGACATCCGCAACGCAGGTGTCGCCTTCAGCGCGCAACGGCAGATGGCGGAAAACCATTTCTGGGCGCTCGAAGATGTAAGTCTGACCCTGCGTCGCGGCGATCGCCTCGGCGTGATCGGGCGCAACGGCGCCGGCAAGAGCACTTTGCTGCGCTTGATCGCCGGCATCCTGACGCCGGATCGGGGCAGCGTTCGGCGTGCGCAGGTCTCGTGCCAGTTGCTGTCGCTGGCGTTGGGTTTCACGCCGCATCTTTCCGGTCGGGATAACGCAGTACTGTCGGGCTTGATGCTTGGCCTGCGCCGGCGCGACATCATCCAACGGTTGCCTTCAATTCGCGAGTTTTCCGAGCTGGGCGATTTCTTCGAACAACCCATCGCGACGTATTCGTCCGGCATGACCTTGCGTCTGGCGTTTTCGGTCGCCATCCAGATCGAACCGGAAATCTTGCTGATCGACGAGGTGCTTGGCGTTGGCGACGCGGAATTCCAGCAGAAATCGGGTGCCGCCTTGCGCGAACGCATGCGCGATGGACACACCGTCGTACTGGTCAGTCACGACGAAAGTCAGATCAGCGCCTTGTGCAACAGACTGATCTGGATCGAGCACGGCAAGAGCGTGCTGGAAGGGACGCGCGACGAAGTGTTTGCCGCCTATCATCGCGATTTGCATCTGGCGGGAGCTGCCGCGTGAAGGCCTTTGACGCCGATCGTTTTGCTGCACTTGCGCGTTCGCTGGGCATTGCTCCGCGACATTTGCTCGTGGCGCTTGCGCAACGGGTGCGCACAAATGCAGTCGATGGTCCGCTGCAGCGCGCAGCCGTCGCTGCAGCGCGCGCGCCGGATGCGGGCGCCGAGCAGACGGCCGCCTTGCTGACCACGCCAATCGCGAGTTTTGCGCTGGACGAAACCGATCGCGCGTTCACCGTCTTGTGGCCACCGATTGAGTCGGCGAAACCCTGAAATGCGCGGCGCCGCTCTCATCGTGCTGGCATGGAATCAATGGCCACTGACCCAGCGCTGCCTTGACAGCTTGCTCGCCAGCGACCTGCACGCGGCCGAAATCATCATCGTCGACAACGGCAGTACGGATGAAACGGCCGCAGCGCTTGCCGCCTATGCCCAGCGCGTTCGTCTCATTACCCTGCCCGAAAACTTCGGTTTTGTACGCGGCATGAATGCCGGTATTGCCGCAGCGCGGCCCGACGACGATGTGGTTCTCGTCAACAACGATCTGGTATTCACCCAAGCCGATTGGCTCGGGCGCTTGCGTGATGCGGCGTACGCCGCGCCGGATATTGGCATCGTCGGTTGCCGCCTGCTCGGACCCGAACCCGAAGGCCGGCTCTACCATGCTGGAGGCTTCATTGAAGCGGACGATCTGTGGGGTCAGCAGACTGAATCGGGCGTGGTTGAACGCGATGTCGCGCAATTCAGCACCCTGCGCCGCGTGCAGGGCATTGCGTTTGCGCTGGCGTACATCCGACGCGATTGCCTTGAGCGCATTGGCGCGCTCGATACCGCATACCACAGCTACTTCGAAGATACCGACTATTGCCTGCGCGCCGCCGATGTCGGCATTGCGACGGCGGTGGCCGGCGCCGTTGTTCTGCATCATCACCAGCACGGATCGACCCTGGACGATCGCGGCTTTCGACGACGCCTGTGGGATTCGAGTCGATCGACCTTCGCCGGGCGCTGGCAGGAACGCCTGCGGGAAAACTACCGTGGCAATCTGCTATGGCAGGGCGTAACGCGGCTTCCTTACGCTTATGCGCAACTCGCGCGACTCTTCGTGCGTCGCCTTGATGCCCGTGGCATGCGCATGGCCTTTCAGTCGGTCGTGCATGAAGTCGCCGATACCCAGGATTTTCGGCTGGACCTGGCCGCGCGTCGACGCTGGCCGACGCCGCTGGATGCCGCGCTCGTGTGCGCCCCTGGCCGATACTTTGCGCAAGCACAGGGAAAGCGGCGCCTTGGTCTGGGCTTCGGTGACTGCGATCGGGTGCCCGATGCGTGGGCCGCGGCGACTCGTTCGCTCGATCTGCTTATCGTGCCGGACGCGTTTCAGCGCGATGCATTTCAAGCCGCTGGCGTGCGTGTGCCGATCGAGATTCTGCCGCTCGGCGTCGATCGCGACTATTGCCACCCGCGCGTGCCGGCCGCTCGAAATCCACTTGGTAACTTTGTGTTCTTCGCGATTGCAGAGGATCTCGCGCGCGACGCCCCGGAACTGCTGGTAGCAGCCTTCCGTCGCGCTTTCGCGCATGACGAACCGGTCGAACTGCTGATCCATGTGCGTCCCGGATGCGACGCGTTGGCGGTGACCGAAGCATTGGAAGCGGCCTGCGCGGAGGATGCGCGCGTGCGCCTGCTGGCCGGCTGGGGTTTTCCGTGGCACCAACGTGCACAACTGCTCGCCGCTGCGGATGCGTATGTGTCGGCACGCCGAGGCGGCGGTTGGGATCCGGCCGCGGCGGAAGCGCTCGCCTGCGGGAAAATCCTGATTGCGACGGATTTTGGCAGCCAGAGCGAACGCGTGCGATCGCACGGTTTGGCGGTCGCCAGCGCGCGTCTGGTCGAGGCGCCGTACCAGAGCGGTTTGCGCTGGGCCGAACCCGATGGCGATGCGCTGGTCGCACGCTTGCGCGAGGCGTTCGAACGCCGCGCCGATCTGGCTGCCGCCGCGCAGCGCCAAGCCGACGCGTTCGCGTGCGAGCACAATATCGACGCCACTGCCGATGCGCTGTTTGCCCTGATTGCGCCGCATGTTGTGCTCGCACCGGCGCGCGCCCGGTCTGTGCCGCATCTACCAGCACAGTTTGCGCGATCGGCCAGCGGCCAGATTGTCGTGCTCGGCATGCATCGCTCCGGCACGTCAAGCGTTGCGGGTTTGCTCGCGCGCATGGGCGCGGGCGTCGGACCCGAAGACGATCTTCTGCGTGGCGCGGACAATCCCAAAGGCCACTACGAATCGGGTCGCCTGCACATGGCTTGCGTGCGCCGGCTTGCCGCAACGGGCGGCGATTGGAAAACGCCGGGCACCGATGCGCCGGCGGCGGCGATCGATAGCTTCCGCCGCGAAGTCGGCGCGCTGATTGACGAGTTCGATGCGCAGCGTCCGTGGCTGATCAAGGAACCGCGTCTATGCCTGCTCGCACGCGAACTGCTGCCGCTGTTGACGCGGTCCGTTTTCGTGCACGTGGTGCGCGATCCGCACGAGGTGATCGCGTCGCTGGTAAGGCGCGACGGACTCGATCCGCGCCATGCATTGGCGCTGTGGGAGCAGTACACACGCGCGGCGTTCGAGGCCAGTCGCGGCTGGCCTCGCATCTTGGTCGACTATGCCGACCTGCTGGCCGATCCAGTCACCATCGCGCGACGCCTGCACGAACAATTGGGTGCGCTTGGCATCGAGGGTCTGAGCGAACCGGAGCCCATGGTGGTGCGTGAATGGATCGAGACAAAACCCGCCACGTCACACGCGCGCGCCGACGAGGTCGAACTCGACGCAACGCAACGCGCGCTGCAGGACGCGATTGCTGATCGCAGCATCCTCGATCTTGCCGATGTCATGACGTCGTCCGCGACGGCGTCGGCGCGCAGCGCGCGTTGAGGTCATGTTCGCATTCCTGCGCAAACGCGCGATGCCGGTCCTGCACACACCGTTGCACGCGGTCGAATGGGATGGTCGTACGTTAAGTCTCGTCTTCGACGCGAGCGTCGCGGGCGATATTGCGCTCGATGTCGACGGTGCTTTTTTTTGCGCCGCGCCGCTGCATGCCGCGGGTCGCGCGCGCTTCGAGTTTGCGTTTTCGCCGTCGGGTCATGCGGCGATCGACGTGCTGCCGCGGTTGGGTCGCGATGGCCCTGCGCTCGCCGCGCGCGCGTTGCCGGTCGTGTTCGGTCAACGTGGTTTGGCAGCATCTGCGCCGCACGCGTTTCCCGCGCTGGTGCCGTTGAAAACGAGCGCGCGCGGGATGCCGTTCGGCATCGATTGCGGTACACACGAGGTGGCGATCGTGGTGCCTGTCTACAACGCGCCTGAACTGGTCGAACGTTGTCTGTCGTCGGTTCTTGCGCACACCAACGGCCGCGCGCGCCTGATCGTGATTGACGACGCCAGTCCCGACCCGGCCATCGCGCCGCTGCTCGCTCGCTATGTCGGCATGGCTCGCGTGCGCGTGCTGCGTAACGAGGCCAACCGTGGATTTACTGCGACGGCCAATCGCGGTATCGACCTTGCCGCCGGCGCGGACGTGGTGCTGCTCAACGCCGACACCGAGGTCGGTCCGGGCTGGCTCAGCGGCTTGCGCCGCGCCGCCTATTCGAGCGATGACATCGCTACTGCCACCGCGGTGTCCGACAACGCCGGCGCTTTTTCGGTGCCGGAGCTGGAACAGGTAACGCGCTTGCCCGCGTGCTGGACCTTCGAGCAGTCCGCGCGCGCGTTGTGGCAGCATGCCGGTCTCGCCTACCCCCAATTGCCGACCGGCAATGGTTTTTGTCTGTATATCCGACGCAGCGTAATCGAGGCAGTCGGCGTCCTCGATGAGACCGCGTTCGCGCAAGGCTACGGCGAGGAAAACGATTTCTGCCAGCGCGCTGCGCAAGAGGGCCTGCGTCACGTGATTGCCGGCAACGTGCTGGTTCGCCACGCGCGCAGCGCGAGTTTCGGTGACGAGCGCCGCGCCGCGCTCGGGCGCACCGGCATGGCGCTGTTGCGCGATCGCTGGCCCGATTACGAACGCGATGTCGGCGCCGCCTTGTTCTCGTTTGAGCGGCGCGTGCTCGACTGGCGTGTGCGACGCTTGTTTGTCGACGCGCGCGACGACAATGGGCCCCGCATGCGCCTGCTGTGGGTTGGCGCCGGCGCGCCCGACTGGCCCGATGCGGAAGTCTGGGTCCTGCGCGCGAACGGCGCACAAAACGAACTCGTGTTCGAAGGCGTTGTCGTCGCAGCCAATACCTGGGTCGCCAGCGATCCGGAACCGTCGTACCACGCGCTGTGGGTGTGGCTGCAGATATACGCCATCGAGTGTCTCATCGTCACCGAACTGAAGCAGTCGGCGGCGGAAATACTATGCCGCTTGCTGGATATCCCGATCGCGCAAATTGACATGCCGCTGGCCACTTCAGCGCGCGATGCGCTGTGTCGTGCAGAATCGGGGCTTCGCAGTTTTCCGGAACCGTCCACATGAGCGTCTCGACAATGCGCGCGCTGGTCACCGGCATCAGCGGCCAGGATGGCGCGCTGCTTGCCGCGCATCTGTTGCGCAATGGCGCGGATGTGGTTGGCACGCACCGCCCGGTGCGCGCGCCCGATCGGTGGCGTTTGATCGAACTTGGTATCGACGCGCATCCGCATTTGCGTCTGGTCGGGCTCGATCCTGTGGACGCTGCGGCCTGCACCGAACTGGTGGCCGCCGTGGTGCCCGATGCTTTGTTTCACCTCGCTGGCCAGTCGCGCGTGGCCGATTCGTTTCGCGACCCTCGCGCCAGTATCGATGCAAACGGGCTGAGCGCGATCAACCTGCTGGAAGCGCAGCGCCGGCATGCGCCGAATGCGCATTTCGTGCTCGCATCAAGTGCGGAAATCTTCGGTGCGCCAGCGCAGGCTCCGCAGGACGAGGGCACGCCGCTGGGCGCGCGTTCGCCGTATGGACTGTCAAAATTGATCGCCCACACGGCGGTCGGCAGTTGGCGTGCGAGTTTCGGCCTGCGTGCATCCAGCGCAATCTTGTTCAATCACGAATCAGAATGGCGCGACGCCGCGTTTGTCACGCGCAAGCTCAGCGCGGGCGTTGCGCGCATTGCCTGCGGCCGAGAGGAAATGCTGTTTCTCGGCAACCTCGATGCGCAGCGCGATTTTGGCTACGCGCCTGATCATGTCGCAGCGATGGCAGCGATGGCGGCGCGAGCCAGCGGTGATGATTATGTGCTCGCCACAGGGGTCGCCTCGAGCATCCGCGATTTCGCCAGCGCCGCGTTTGCCGCCGCCGCCATCCCTCTGGACTGGTTTGGCGAAGGCGCCGATGAAATCGGCGTCGAACGCGGCAGTGACCGGGTGCGCGTGCGCATCGATCCGGCACTATTGCGCCCAATCGACGCGCCCTTGCTTGTTGGTAACGCACTCAAGGCGCGCAAAGAACTGGGTTTTGCACCCACCCTGAATCTGGCCGGCCTTGCGCAGCGCATGGTCGCGGCTGATATCAAACGCGAATCGCTCGTCCCATCGCTCGCATCGTGATGCGGGTGATCCTCAATGTCGATGCAATCACCGCGCCGCTCACCGGCATCGGTCGTTACGCACTGGAGCTTGCGCGCGGACTGCGCCGGCATCGCGATGTCGAGGCGTTGCGTCTGTATTCGGCTTATCGCTGGATCGATGACCCGGAACAGGCGCTGGCGGCCAACCGCACACTTGCCGCCGTGCGCCGGCGAGTTCCGTTCAAGAGTGCGGCGCTGGAAACCTATACGAATCTGCGCTCGGTCATGTTCCGCCTGCACACGCGGCACCTGCGCGACTGGCTGTTGCACACCCCCAACTACGTGCTGATGCCTTTCGATGGGCCAGCATTGACCACCGTGCATGATTTATCGTGGCTTAATTATCCAGCCGCGCATCCGCGCGAGCGCGTGCGCTTTCTCGAGCGCCATCTGCCGCGGACGCTGGAAAAAGCGTCCGCCATCTTTACCGATTCACATTTTATCGCCGACGAGATCGAGCACAAACTTGCGGTGCCCCGCGCAAAGTTGCGCGTGGTGCCGCTTGGCGTCGACGGTCTTTTCCGGCCGCGTGCGCGCTTCGAGCTCATGCCGATGTTGCATGCACGTGGATTGGCGGACAGCGCCTATCTGCTGGTGGTTGCGACGCAGGAGCCGCGAAAAAACCTTGCCCGCCTTGCGCGAGCATACGCGGCATTGCCGCCGACACTGCGCGCGCGCCACCCGCTCGTGATTGTCGGCGCGCGTGGTTGGCTCAACGCCGAACTCGATCGCGTGTTGGCACCGCTGGAGGCATGTGGCGGCGTGCGTCGGCTCGGATATGTGGCCGAACATGAGCTGCCGCTGCTGTATGCCGGAGCGCACGCGTTCGCGTTCCCGTCGCTGTACGAAGGGTTTGGTCTGCCGGTGTTGGAAGCGATGGCGAGCGGCGTACCGGTGCTGACCTCGAACGTTTCGTCGCTGCCGGAGATTGTCTGCGATGCACACGGCGCGATCGCATCGATCGTCGATCCGTTCGACGAAGACGCCTTGCGCGACGGTCTCGAACGTCTGTTGCAGGATGCGCCGTGGCGCGAGCACGCCGTCGCTCGCGGTTTGGTGCAGGCGCGCACATTTACGTGGGAACGTTGTGTCGAGGCCACGGTAGCGGTTTATCGCGACGTTCTGGGCCGCACTTGAGCCCGCGCAAAAATCGCGGTTGATGCCGCCGCGCCGCCGGGAGCAGGTTTGGGTGGTCGGCAAATGCGATGTATGACGCACGCCTTCGCATCGCGCCACTTAGACCGGGTAAAGGTTGCCCTTGTTATTGAATAACTCACGCCGCAACGACGGACGGCGCTTCCTTCAGCCAATGAGGTTTGTCATGAAAAAAGCCGGATCGAAACAAGCAGCCGTGCGAAAGACCGCGGCAGCGCCGAGCAAGAAGTCCACCACACCTGCCGGACACGGCACAAAAGCGGCGTCGGCGAAAGCCAAGGCCGTAACAGCGCGCGCGCCAGCGAAGAAGGCAACGGCGACCAGCACCACCAGCCGCAAGCGCGTCGAGGCGAAGGCCCCGGCGGCAATCGCGAAGAAGCAGCCGGCAGCAAAGAAAGCCGCACCCGCGACACCGAACGCCAGCCAACGGGCAACCCTCAACGCGCCGGCAAAAAAAGTGTCGCA
>CAJDTR010000043.1_pt2 | contig 23176 bp, 18 predicted proteins | sample 7389891 | NCBI WGS metagenome assembly CAJDTR01 (sample SAMEA7055657, study PRJEB34461) | soil metagenome | biome: terrestrial ecosystem; feature: Peninsula; material: soil | place: Antarctica | collected 2016 | reverse complement strand
CAGCGGTTCCTCCTGCGCGGGCGTAATGCCGATCTGGTAGAAATTGCCGGCAAGCGGGCGTCGCTGGCGGACCTGACCCGGCGCGTGCTCGCGTTACCGGGCGTGCACGACGCCGTCGTGGTGCAGATGGACACGCCAGACAGCAGCGGTGTGCAACGCATTGCGGCCTTGGTCGTCGCTCCGCAACGCACGGAAGCTGCGCTTCTGGCCGAACTGCGCGCAGCGATCGACCCGGCGTTCCTGCCGCGGCCGCTGCGCAAGGTAAAGGCATTGCCGCGCAACGAATCGGGCAAGCTGCCCCGAGCGGATTTGCTTGCCGCACTGAATCGAGCGACGGAGCCCGGTTTTTTCGAATCGGCATAAAAATGCCCCGAGGGCCAGGGGGGACCCTCGGGGCCGGGTGAAAGCCGATCTGGGGAGGATCGACCTTCGGGTTGCACTCAGGGAGGTGAGCCAACCAGGGCGCCGTTGCGTGCGCCCGCTGAAATAGATCGGGTTCGAGGGCAAAAGTTTCCAGTCCTGTACGTGACGTGTTTATCGAATGTTCATTAACGCACGTCATTCGTGACGAATGGCCTATATGAGCTGGTGCATCGATGACGCGCGGTGGCTTTCGCTCCGCTTCGTGCTATCTCTGATCTCAACGGCAAGCGAGGAGCTCGCTCGCTGCCGCACGCGGATGCGATCGCGCGCGCGTGAAGACAACGGTATGAAGGTGCGAGCAGCAGCGTTTCCCACCTGGCTCGCCGACGGCATGGCCGCTGCACGCGCTCTTTCCCGTAGATACTCAGACCGCGGGCAGTTGCACCGCGATTGCATGCATGACCGGAGCACGCTATGACAAATCACCGTTTCCTGCAGGTCGCCTTGCGCACAGTGTTGCTCGTAGGCGCATTGTCAGCCAGCTTCAGCGCACACGCGGACGTCGTTTTCACCGTCAACACGACCGCCGATCTTATCGACGACAACCTCGGTGATGGCCTATGTCACACGAGTGCCAATAAATGCTCGCTGCGCGCGGCGCTGATGCAAGCCAACCACCTGACGAGCGCCGGCCTGATCGTCGTGTCGCTACCGGCCGGCACCTTTCTGCTTTCGCGCCTTCCGCAGGGCACCAACGGCGAGGATTCCGGCGATCTTTACCTCGCCGCGCCGATGGCGACGGGCCAGTCTGTCTCCATCATCGGCGCGGGTGCGACACAAACAATCGTGGATGCAAACCACATTGATCGCGTGCTGTCGATCGAAACCGGACGCACCGTGCATGTTTCCGGCGTCACGTTGCGCAACGGCACGCGCACGGTAGCCATTCCGGGCGCCGGCAATGGTACTGGTGGGGCCATATTCAATCGCGGTGACCTGGCGATCAGCGACAGCGTGATCGAAAGCAACACGTCGGTGGAGGGCGGCGGCATTGAAAGTTCCGGTGCGCTGCTGATCGAACGGAGCACCTTGCGCTCGAACCGGGCGCAGTACGGCGGCGGCATGTACGTGTACGGTGATACACGCATCGAATCCAGCACGCTTTATTCCAATGCTGCGAGCCCCGGTTCGGGCGGAGGCATCTTCAATGCCGGCGTGCTGCGCGTCACCAGCAGCACTCTGAGCCAAAATGCCGCGGATACCAACGGCGGCGCGATTTTCAGCAACTACCAGGCGTCATTGATCAGCTCATCGATCGTCAACAACGATGCCGATCACGATCGCGACGAAAATGGCGGCGATGGCGGCGGCGTGTATTTTGCTCAATTTACGGGTTCGACGTTCTACATACTCAACACGTTGTTCGCCTACAACACTGTGCTCGATGCACCGATCTACGACGATTGCGCGGGCACCGGGCCCATTCAGGCATTCGGCTGGAATCTTTTTGGCGACGCTACCGGCTGCACCATCATCGGCCCTTCGGGATCGGTGACGCCCGCCACCATCGGGCCGCTCGGCGACCACGGGGGTCCCACCTGGACACATGCGCTGCTCGCGGGCAGCGAAGCAATCGACAACCCATCCGGCGGCAGCTCGTGCGTCGATGGCGACGGCGAGGACATCCAGACCGATCAGCGCGGCGCCGCGCGCGTCACTGGCTCGCGTTGCGACATTGGTGCGTTCGAGTTCGGTTCCGTGCTCGACAGGATCTTTCGCGACGGCTTCGACTGACACAAGTCGCAAACTACCCTTCAGCGAATCGCGCGCAGACGTTTGCTTCAATGCGCCTCGTCCCAGTTCGCGCCAACGCCGATATCGACTACCAGCGGCACCTGGAGTTGCGCGGCACCGGCCATGCGCTCGCGCACGCCAGCGACGATCGCGTCGATCCGGGTTTCGCGCACCTCGAACACCAGTTCGTCGTGCACCTGCATCAGCATGCGTGCGGAGTCTGCCTGATCGATCAGCCACGCATCCACCGCCAACATCGCCCGCTTGATGATGTCGGCGGCGGTGCCCTGCATTGGCGCGTTGATCGCCGCGCGCTCGGCGCCTGCGCGCTGCGCACCATTGCGCGAGTGGATGTAATCCAGATATACGCGGCGACCAAAAAGAGTTTCCACATAGCCGTCGCGGCGCGCTTGTTCGCGCACTTCCTCCATGAAGGTCTGCACGCCGGGATAACGCGCGAAGTAGCGCGCCATGTAGTCCTGCGCATCGCCACGCGCAATGCCGAGCGCACGCGCAAGTCCAAACGCGCTCATGCCGTACATGAGGCCGAAGTTGATTGTCTTTGCCGCGCGACGCTGGTTCGGGTCGACCATTTCCTGCGACACCCCGAACACCTCGGCCGCCGTTGCACGATGCACATCCTGGCCACCGTGAAACGCGGCCATCAACCCCGCGTCGCCGGAAAGGTGCGCGAGGATGCGCAACTCGATTTGCGAATAATCCGCCGCGACGATCTTCCAGCCATCCGGCGCGACAAATGCCTGGCGAATGCGCCTTCCCTCTTCCGTGCGGATCGGAATGTTCTGCAGATTTGGATCCGATGACGACAAGCGTCCGGTCGTCGCAATCGCCTGACCGTAGCTGGTATGCACACGGCCCGTGCGCGGATTGACCATTGCCGGAAGTTTGTCGGTGTAGGTCGAACGCAATTTCGCCAATCCACGATAGTCGAGAATCACGCGCGGTAATTCGTGCTGGCTGGCAATCGCAGCGAGCGCTTCCTCGTTGGTCGAGGGTTGGCCTCCGGGCGTCTTCACCAGGATCGGCAACTTCAATTCGTCGAACAGGATCGCCTGCAGCTGCTTGGGCGAATCGAGGCTGAAATTGCGTCCCGCGATGGCGAATGCCTGTTCGGTAAGCTCGTGCATGCGCCTGGCCAGTTGCTGGCTCTGCGCGCGCAATGCGGCCGCGTCGATCAAGACGCCGCGTTGCTCCATGCGTGCGAGCACCGATACCAGCGGAATCTCGATGTCCTCGTAAACCGCGCGCAACGCCGCTTGCGATTGAAGCTGCGGCCACAACGCGTGATGCAGGCGCAGCGTGATATCGGAATCCTCAGCCGCATAGCGACATGCGCTGTCGACGTCGACCTGCGAAAAAGCAATCTGCTTGGCTCCCTTCCCCGTGACATCCTCGTAATGGATCGTGTCATAGGCCAGGTGACGCTTGGCCAACGTGTCCATGTCGTGGCGCGTCGCGGTGGAGTTGAGCACATAGGATTGAAGCATCGTGTCGTGCACCAGACCGCGTACGTCGATGCCGTAGTTCGACAACACGTTGATGTCGTATTTCGCGTGCTGACCGAGCTTGGGTCGGGTCGCATCTTCCAGCACCGGCTTGAGCGCGCCGAGCACGACGGCGATCGGCAATTGCTGCGGCGCATCGAATCGAGTGAGCTGGTTTCGGTGTCGAATGCGATCAACGGCGCCGCGTGAAGCTTCTCCAGCCACGCGTCGAGTTGTTCTGGCGTGGTCACCAGCTCGTAAGCGCCGGGACCGCTGAGTTCCGTTGCAATGTCGATGCCGGGCGCGACGGCTGGCGCGCCTTCCGCCGCCCCCCCAGGAAAGGGTGCCGGCGTTCGAGCGTCTGCAGGAGCGGCGGCAGTCGCAATGCGCTGTCCTCCATCCGCCGCAGCCTCCAATTCCTTCAGCGCCGCATTGAATTCATAGCGTCGATACAATTCACCCAATTTCTCCACATCGCGTTCCAGCAACACGAGTTCACTTGGGCCCAGCGCCAGCTCCACATCGGTCTTGATCGTCGCGAGCTGACGCGACAAGGGAAGATGCGCCAGCGCCCTGCGCAGATTCTCGCCGATCTTGCCGCCGATCTTGTCGGCGTTGGCCATCACCGCCTCGAGCGTGCCGTGTTCGGCAAGCCATTTTGCCGCGGTCTTCGGACCGCATTTGTCGACGCCGGGAATATTGTCGACGCTGTCACCCATCAGGGCGAGGTAATCGACGATCTGCTGCGGACGGACGCCGAACTTCTCCATCACGCCTGCTTCGTCGAGCCGCGAATTGGTCATCGTGTTGACCAGCACGATGCCCGGCACCACAAGCTGCGCGAAGTCCTTGTCGCCGGTCGACACGGTGACATCGATGCCGTTGCCAATTGCACGCTGGGCCAGCGTACCGATGACGTCGTCGGCTTCAACGCCATCGACGCGCAGGATCGGAAAACCCAACGCACCCACGATCAAAAGCAGCGGTTCGATCTGTGCGCGCAGATCGTCCGGCATCGCCGACCGGTTGGCCTTGTACGGGGCATAAAGATCATCACGAAATGTCGGGCCGGGCGCATCGACCACAAACGCCGCGTAGTCGGGTCTGGCCTTCAAGGTCGCGCGCAACATGTTGACCACGCCGAACAGCGCGCCGGTCGGCTCGCCAGCGGCGTTGGTCAACGGCGGCAGCGCGTGGAAGGCGCGGTACAGGTAGGACGATCCGTCGATGAGGACGAGGTGCGGACGGGGCGGCGACATGACGACAGGAGGCGACAACGGGCGCGCAGCTTGGCGCGCACCGGCGCCGATTGCAACGTGGCCCGGGGTGGCGGAAGGTCGCCGATTTTGGTGCGGCAGCGGCGATCGGTGCCGCAGAGGCGGCGCCTTTCAGCAACCGGTCGGCGTTGGCGTGATCGTGCAGATGTCGAGGGTCAACTGGTTGTCTTCCATCGTGGTGCGGAAGATCACGTCGTTGTTGACCAGCACCGGCACCGACGGGTAGCCAACCACGCCGATATCGGGATTCACCCGCCACGCAATCGAGTTGTTGCCGGACTGCGCCTGGCTAGCCTGCAGCGGGATCAGCAATTCGAGCCAGAAGCCGCGCGCCATGCCCCAGGCACCGCTGCCGCCCACTCCTCCGTGCGGCGGGACCACCGCCAGGCCTTGCAAACCTTGTGGGTAGGCTTGCGGACAACCGTAGCCCGCGTCATTGCCAAGATCGTACAACTGGTTGTTGACGCCCGACACCGCAAAACAGAAAGCCGGGTTGGCCGATGAATTAGCCGGCACTATGCCGGCCGGCAGCAACAACTCGATCCCGACCGCACTGCCGGCGCAAGGATTGCCCGGATGACTGAGCACCAGATGCGTGTAGAACACCTCGCCCACTGCGGGTGTGTAGTTCGGCGGCACCAGCGAGAAGCCGGTGTAGCCCTGCACGCGGATCTCGATGATCGGCGGATCGCTGAGGCAGGCGGTATCGCTGCCGATGTTCTCGAATACGCCGTTGTACCAGGGCAGGATCGCGCTTGGTGCCGCGGGGCCCAGCGCATGGCCGGGCAGGTCCTGCGCGCCGGCAGGCAGCGTCGTCAAGGCTACAAACAAGGCCAGCAACACGAGTGGCAGCGGTATCATGGTCATGGGAGGATTCCGAAGGGGTCAGTACTGTTACGGAATTTGGCGCGAGAAATCCTCAGCGTGGATATTGCTGCCTTGCAACGACCCGCAACCGGCGCGTCGGCCGACGTCGGCCCGCTTCCGCGTGCGCGGCCGAATTATCCAGGCGGAGCATTCGCATGAACACCGCTGGCGAGCACGACGTGACGCGTCTGATTGCCGCATGGCGCAGCGGCGACAGCACTGCGCGCGAGGCTTTGGTCGAGCGCGTCTACGCCAACGTGCGGGCCATAGCCGCGCAGTCGCTGCGGCAAATGCCGTGCGCGACATTGAGCGCCACCGACATTGCGCACGAGGCCCTGATCCGCTTGCTCGGTGCCGACGCCGAGTGGGAAAACCGCCGCCATTTTTTCCATGTGGCGGCGCAGGCGACGCGCCAGGTGCTGGTCGATGCGGCGCGGCGCCGGCTCTCGGCCAAGCGCGGCGGCGCCGCGGAACGGGTGGAGCTGGACGAGGCGCACGCCGTGGCCAGCCAGGACAGTGACGCCGACCTGATCAGGGTTGACCGCGCCCTGCAGGATCTTGGTGCGACCGACGCGCGCCGCGCACAGACGATCGAGCTGGTCTACTTTGGCGGTCTCAGTCGGCAAGAGGTCGCCGCCGCACTCGAGGTGTCGGAAGGGACTGTCGATCGCGACCTGCGCCTGGCGCGGGCCTGGTTGCGCAGCGCACTCGACCCATGAACGCAGTTTTCCTCTCCGATCTGGAAGCACACTTCGAACGCCTGCGCGTGTTGCCGCCGGCGCAGTGGCAGACGCCGCTCGATGCGCTCGCACTCGACGAGCCGTCGCGCGCGCGGCTGCAGCGCATGCTGGCCGCCGATGCAGCGCCGGACGATGCGCTGCAGGACCTGCTGATCGCCAGTGCGGAGCGCCTGCACGCCGGCCACGGCGACCTGCTCGGTCCGTACCGCGTGCTGGGCGAGCTCGGCGCCGGTGGCATGGGTACCGTATTCCTTGCCGAACGCGCCGACGGCAACTTCACGCGTCGGGTCGCGATCAAGTTGCTGCGCGGGTTTCCCACCCTCGACAGCGCGCGGCGCCTGCGCCAGGAACGGCGCATCCTTGCCGGTCTCGATCATCCGAACATCGCGCGCCTGCTCGATGGCGGCGAGACCGCGCAAGGTCAGCCATGGCTGGCGATCGAGTTGGTCATCGGCGAACCGCTGCTCGATCATGTCGCCCATCGCGCGCCATCGATGCGGGAACGCCTGGCGTTGTTCGAAGCCATGCTCGATGCAGTCGCGCACGCGCATCAGCATCTTGTAGTACATCGCGACATCAAGCCGGCCAACGTGCTGGTCACGGCGGACGGCACCGTCAAGTTGCTCGATTTCGGCATCGCGCGCCTGCTCGACACCACCACCGATGCGCAGCGCGAAACCTCGACGCGCGTGTTCAGTCGCGGCTACGCCAGCCCAGAACAACAGGACGGGCGCGCGATCACGACCGCCAGCGACATCTACAGCCTCGGCGTGCTCCTGCGCGAGATGTTGACCGGCCGGCGCGATGCCAGTGATTTGCGCGACACGCTGTTTGCCGCCTTGCCGCTCGACGCCGATCTTGCCGGCATCCTGGCGCGCGCAACCGATCCCGAACCACGGCAGCGCTATGCGGGCGCAGTGGAATTTCGCGACGACCTGCTGCGCTATCGTGAAGGGCGTCCCGTGCGCGCCGCGCGCTGGACGCGTAGCTACCCCTTGCGCAAATTCGTCGGCCGCCATCGCTATGCCTTTGCCACCGCGCTGCTTGCGCTGGTTGTGCTGGCGGGCTTCGTCTGGCGTCTCGACCGCGAACGCAGCCGCGCATTGGTGGCCGAGGTGGCGGCGCAGAACGCGTTGCGCACGTCCGAGCACGACGCGGCGCGCGCACGCGCCTCGCTGGATTTTCTCAGTGACGCATTTGCCGCCGCGTCGCCAGCACAAGCGTTGCGGCGCGAAGTCAGCGTGCTCAGCCTGCTCGACGCAGCGCGCGCCAAGCTTGCGGCACGCAACGATCACTCACTGGTGCAGACCATGCAGCGCTTGCTTGCACACCTTTACAGCGAACTGGGCCAGGCCGGTGTCGCGCACGACCTGATGCGCGACGGACTTGCTGGCGTGACGCCGGGCGATCGCGCCGAAGCATTGCGGCTGGCCGACGACTACGACGAGTACGGCAGCCTGCTCGGCCTCAAGGGCGATGGAGCGGGTGCACTGGCCGCCGCGCGTCAGGCGGGCGACTGGCGTGCGCGTTACGCTGCCGGCGATCCGATCGAGCAGGTGCGCAGCCTGCGCGCGCTCGCATTAGGTCATCATCGCAATGGCGAGGACGAGAAAGCGATCGTGTTGCTGCGCGACGCGATGGCAAGCGCCCGAGCGACACCGGCATTGCCACTCGATTTGTTCGCCGACGTCGCGCAGACGCTGGCGGCATTGCTGGCAACCAGTGGTGACGGGGCGGGCGCACGCGTGATTGCCGACGAGGGCCTTGCCCGTGTCGATGCGCAACGGTCGCACGAATCGCCCGAGCACGTGATGCTGCTGCGCGCGAAGGCGAACGCGCTCGGCGCGGACGGCGATCCGGCCGCGGCCGAGAAGCTGTTGCGGGAGGCCATCGCGTTGCAGGATCGCGTCGTTGCGTCCGGTGGCGCGCGCATGATGGAACTGACCAACGACCTCGCCCTGATGTTGAACGACCTTGGCCGCTACCGCGAAGCCGCCGACGTACTGCGCCAATCGGACGGCTACATGAGCGGCGCCGGTCTCGATGGCGCCACCGACCGCGCGCTTTCGCACGGCAACCTTGGCGGCGTGCTTGAAAACGCCGGCGACTATGCCGCCGCGATGTCCGAATTCCACCAAGCCGTCGACATCCTCGACGCCAGCAACATCGGCGCCGACCACCAAGTGAGGCGGCGCATCGAGCGCGCGCAGGCGCGCACGCTCGGCCTTGCCGGCGAACACGCCAAAGCATTGCAGCGGCTGGCCGACCTGCAGGCACGGGCGCTGCGCATCGATGGCGAAGCGTCCGGCGAGTACGCCATGCTGACCTGGCAACTGGCCGTGCTCGCACGCAACATGCATCGCCCCGATCGCGGCCTGCCGCTGCTGGCTGAAGCCGAACGCCGCTGGCACGCGCTGGCGCCACAGGATCATCCGATCTTCCTGCACGTGCGCCGCGCGCGTGCCGCGTTCGCGCTCGACCGCGGCGAACTTGCGCTGGCCGAACAGGAATTGCGCGCTGCCGTGGCCGGCTTCGAGAGCAGCGCGGCGCAACCGGTCGACCTGGCGATTGCGCGCAGCGAGCTGGCCGCGGTGTGCCTGCGCCAGGGGCGTCGCGCCGAGGCCCGGCGTCTGCTCGCGCGCGCTCTGCCGGTACTGCGTCACGCCGTGCTGCCGACCGAGATCAGTCGCGCAGCCGCCGAGCGGATCGCCGCGGCGTAGGCGACGCAACGCACGCGGACTCGCGCCGCGAAATTACGCAGCGCGACGCGTGCACCGCATTCGGCTGCAGTTCTGGAGGTCATTCTGGATCACGTCCTCGCCGCGCGTTGGGGTTTGCGCCGCGCTACTGCGTATCTGTCTGGAGTGCCCCTCGCCTTGCGGAGATGCCATGCTCAAATTCCGGACCCACGTCGCCGCGCTGCTGCTGGCGGCGTTGCTCACTGCTGCCGTTCCTGTCCATGCCATCGAGCGCATCAGCATTGCCACGGGCGGCGGTCAGGCAAATGCGCAGAGCCGCTATCCAGCCATCTCCGGCGATGGCCGCTATGTCGTGTTCACCAGCGATGCAAACAACCTTGTCGCCGGCGACAGCAATGTAGCCGCCGACATCTTCCTGCGCGATCGCCTGCTCGGCACCACCACGCGCATCAGCGTCATGGGCAACGGCAGCCAGAGCGACGGCGCCAGCTACGAAGCGAACGTCAACGGCGATGGCACGCGCATCGTGTTCGCTTCACATGGCCACCTGCTGTCCAACTCGGGCTACCAGAATTGCTATCTGCTCGATCGCGCGGCCCACACCCTGCAAATCCTTGACCTGCTGCCGAACAGCCAACCCGCGGCGACGTGCAACAGCGTGTCGATCGACTACCTCGGCACGCACGTTGCGCTGGAATCACTGGATGCCCTCCAGACCGGCGACGCCGGCTATGTCGATGTGTACGTGCGCGACCTTGTCGGCGCCACAATGCAACGCGTCAGTCGAGCGACCGGAGGCGGCCAGGCCAATGGCGACAGCATGAATCCGCGCATCTCCCCGGACGGCAGCCGGGTGATCTTCGCCTCGAACGCAACCAACCTCATCGCTGGCGACAGCAACGGCGAGACCGACATTTTTCTCGCCAGCACGACCAATTCGATTCCGATCACGCGCGTAGACGTTGGCCCCTCCGGCGTGCAGGCCAGCGCGCCCGGTGGCACCGGTTTCATCGCTGCGCTGAATGCCGACGGCAGCCTGCTGGCGTTTTCGAGCAAGGCGCAATCGCTGCCGGACTGGGGCCCGTTCGCCGAGGCAACGCTGTACCTGCGCATCCCGAGCACGGACCAGACCATTGCATTGAGCATCCCGGATGGCACTCTGCCGCGCGAAGGCTTCAACTACGAGCCGGACTTCGACTACAGCGGACGCTGGCTGGTGTTCGCCTCGTCCGACGTGCTCTACAGCGGCGCCGAGCCCGGCATCTACGTGATCGACCTGTTCGCCGCACTGATCCAGCTCGTCAGTGTCGGGGGTAACTCGGGCAACGTGCACCAGCCGCGCATCAGCGCCGACGGCAGCGGCATCGTCTGGTATTCGCTGTCCGCCACGCAGGTACCCGGTGACACCAACGGCACGTGGGACGCGTTTTACGCCGACAACCCTCTGTGGGTCGAGTCATCGATCTTCACGGATGGTTTCGACGGCATCTGATGCTGATGGCGCCAGCGGGGTGCGCATCCGCCAGCGAGGCGAAATTCATCGGGCGTCTGCTAGGCTGTGGACTCCTAGGAGCCGCCACCATGAACGCTGTCATTCGCCTGACGTTGAGCACCGTTTTCCTTGCCGCCGCCGGCCTGTTCGCCACGGGCGCCATCGCCGCCGATCCGCGACCAACCAAGGCCGATGTTCCGCCACCGCCAGGTATGGACGATGCGGGCGTCTCCGCTGCAGCGGCTTCCGCGCCGAGTGCCGACACGGTGGCGCCGGTCGAAGGTCAGACCCAGGATCCGCTCGCACCGCTGCCCAAGCCCGATGCGCGCCTCGTGCGCGACAAGGCCTCGCGTGACGTGTCCGCGACCGAGCAACGCATTGCCGGCAGCAATGTCACCACGCGCAAGCAAGGCAGCGACACGGTTGAGGAATACCGCGAGAACGGTCACGTCTGGATGATCAAGATCGTGCCGAAAAATGGCCCGACGCAGACGTTCACGGATGCCGACGGCAGCGGCCGCCTCGCACGCGATCCGCACGCGGGTCCGATCTCGCCGGTCTACTACACGTTGTACGAGTGGAAATAAGCAAAACGGAGAGGCCGCGCAAACGATCTTTGGCGGTCATTGGCGCACTTTCGCGTATGAGCCTATAGGGAGCCGATCCGGATAAGCGGCAGACACCCGCGCCCGACTGCGCGGATACTTGTGCAGCCCGATCGCTCCGCGCCGCAATTTGTGAGGGGATCCAATGAAGCATTCCATGGCCCCGATGGCTGCAATGCGCGGCGTCTTGATCGGTGCGGCAATGCTGTTCGCGCCGCACGTCCTTGCCGGGCAAACGTTCACCGTCAACAGCACCCTGGACGGGATTGACGACGACACCAGCGACGGCGTGTGCCATACCGCTGCCAACACCTGCACCTTGCGCGCGGCGGTCATGCAGGCCAACCGCTCGTCAGGCGCGGGCGCAACGATCATGCTTCCGGCCGGGACATTTATTTTGACTCGGCCGGCTGCCAATGGCGACGGCGAGGACAATGGCGACCTCAATCTGACAGCACCCCCAAGCGGAAGCGGTAATGCGGTGATCGCCATTATCGGCGCGGGCGTGGCGAGGACGATCATCGATGCCAACCAGATCGATCGCGTGTTCCATATCGAGCCATCACGAATGGCCACAATCAGCGCGCTGACCCTTCGCAATGGCTACGCAGACTACCTGGGCGGAGGAATATTCAATGCGGGCTCATTGACGCTTGACCACGTCATCGTGACTATGAATTACGCAATCTTGGCAGGCGGGATCAATAATGAAGGCTATTTGAGGGTTCAAGACTCAAGCGTTGTCTTCAACATCGCGGGGGTAACGGCTGGAGGCATCTTGAATTCAAGCGCCCTGAACTTGAGCGCAAGCACCATTGCCTTCAACACCGCGGTCGTTGGTGGAGGCCTATACAACACCGGCGATGTTGTCATGTCCGACAGCACGATCGCCAGCAACCAGGCAACCGAAAACGGCGGTGGCATTTACGATTCGGGAACCTCTGCCAATATCTACAACTCAACGATCGCCTACAACGACGCCAACAGCAACGCCGACTCCACCGGCTACGGTGGAGGCGCTTACATCGTCAACGGCGCTACCTTGAATCTGCGCAACAGCTTGTTGGTCGGCAACTATGTGCGCGGCGACCCAACATTTGGCAACGATTGTTACGGCGACGGTACGCTCGTCCCGCACGGTCGGAATTTGACCACCACAATTGGGTTCTGCAACGTCGCGACAAGCAGCAGTTGGGCTCTGCTCAACTCGCTCGCCCTACTCGGACCCCTGCAAGACAATGGCGGGCCGACCCAGACCATTGCGTTACTCAGTGGAAGCAATGCCATCGACACCGCAGGCGCTTGCGTCGACTATTACGGCAATCCGATTCTGACCGATCAGCGCGGTTTTGCGCGAATCATCGGCAGCGCCTGCGATGTGGGTGCCTACGAATTCGACCCTGATCGTATTTTCAGCAACGGGTTCGAGTGAGCATGAAGGGACGCGGCACAAATGTCGCTTTCGATGGATATGCGCCGTGGCCCAGCGGCCGCCTGACGATGCGTGATCGTTCATTGCTGTGCATCAACAGAGGTGTCTAATGAGTATCGTCATTGATCTTCGCTTGCAGCGTCCGCGCCGTACACGAGAGAGCCTCAAATTTTCAAATGGCGGACACGTCATGTCCAAACTACCGAGCTTGACGCCGCTTGCTGCCTGCCTTGCTACCGCGCTGGCCTTGGCCTCGCCCTTTGGCGTGGCCGCCAACCGAACCGTGACCAACTGCATGGATAGCGGTACCGGCAGTCTGCGCTCGGCCATCGTTGGCGCGAGCAGTGGCGATACGGTGGTGTTCGATACCGTTACGATGAACTGCAGCACGATCACCCTGACCTCGGGTCAGATCTCGATCCCTGTCGTACAGGTCACCCTGCAAGGACCGACCGCGAGCACGCTGACCATCGGCGGCTTTCACGCCAGCCGCGTGTTCGAGCATGTTGGCGCGGTTGATCCCGCCCGCAAACTGACAATCAATAACCTGACCATTGCCAATGGCGCGGTGGCAATCGCTGCGTCTCCCGGTGCGCGGGGGGGCTGCATCGCTTCAACCGGTGATGTCACCTTGTTTGCATCGACCGTCACGGGCTGTGTCTCGAATAACTCCCTCGGTCCCGCTTACGGAGGCGGCGTCTCGGCCAACACCTTGCATATGCAGAACAGCACTATCTCCAATAACCAGGTCAACGCGGGCGCAGGATACTCCGCGGTGGGAGGCGGGGTTTTTGTCCAAGACACCGCCGACGTGAGTTTCAGCACGATCAGCGGCAACAGCGCGCTCGCGACCACCGGGAGCGGATTCGGCGGCGGTCTTTTCAGCTTCTACAGCGGCAATGTGCAAATCATTTCTTCGACGATCTCCGGCAACCATGCCACGGTCGGTGGCGGTATGGCATTGCAGTACGGGCCGAGCAGTCGGACCCTCACGATCGATCACAGCACTATTTCCGGCAATCTTGCCGACCAAGCCTTTGGTGGCCTGGAAATTTACGATTCTTCCTCTACCCCGAATATCACAGCGAATATCGTCGACAGCACGATTTCGGGCAATCACTCCTCCGGCGTCGTGGGTGGCATGTTCAACAGCGCGACCCTGACTCTCAGCAACAGCACGATCGCATTCAACACGGCCGACAGCGGTGTCTACAATGTCAATTACAGCGCGGCGGCAGGGTTATTTACCCAAGCCGCTACCCTGCGAAACTCGATCATAGCCAACAACACGATAACCGGCGGAGCGCAGTCTGACTTGAGCGCGCCGACTGGCTCCTCGCCGATGTTGGGCTCCAACAACCTGATCGTGGCGACGCTTGGGGGGACGACTGCACCGCCGGGAACGCTGACAACCGATCCGATGCTCGGCTCTTTGGTGAACAACGGCGGGCCTACGCTGACCCATGCCCTGCTGGTGAACAGTCCCGCGATCGATGCCGGTTGCACGATCAACCTGCCACCAACCGATCAACGCGGAGATGGATATCCACGCGTTTGGGGGCCTGCGGTCGATATTGGTGCGTTCGAATACGGCGACCCGATTGCCGGCGACGTGATCTTCGTCAGCGGTTTCGATGCGCCCTCCTGCGGGCCGTAAGCGCGACAACCCTGCTTCGACGGGGTGCGCGGCCGTTCCCTATTGCTGGCTCACAAGCCAATCGCGCGGGCATAGATACACCGCCAGGCGCGCTTCCGGGCTGCCCGCTTCGGGCGCGTAGCCGTATTCAAAACGCACGCGCGGCGGCAGGCTCATCAGGATCGATTCGCTGCGACCGCCCGATTGCAGGCCGAACAAGGTGCCGCGGTCGTACACAAGGTTGAACTCGACGTAGCGCCCGCGCCGATACAACTGGAATTCGCGTTCGCGCTCGGCGTACGGCGTGTCTTTGCGCCGCGCGACAATCGGCAGATACGCATCGAGAAATCCATTGCCAACCGCTTGCATGAAAGCAAAACATTTATCGAAATCCCACCCATTGAGGTCGTCGAAAAACAGTCCGCCGACACCGCGCGTCTCGTTGCGGTGCTTGATGAAAAAGTAGTCATCGCACCATTGCTTGTAGCGTGCATACACATCGCTGCCGAACGGCGCGCACAGATCGCGCGCCACCGTGTGCCAATGCACGATGTCTCCATCGAACGGATAAAACGGAGTCAGGTCGAAGCCGCCGCCAAACCACCACACCGGCGCCGCGCCCGGCGCGTGCGCCTCGAAGTAACGCACATTCATGTGCGCCGTTGGCAGGTATGGATTGCGCGGATGCACGACCACCGACACGCCGAGCGCGGTCCAGCTTCGCCCGGCCAGTTCCGGGCGCAACGCGCTTGCTGCGGGCGGCAGGCGCTCACCCTCGACGCGGGAGAAACCAACGCCAGCTTGTTCAAATACCACACCATTTTTCAAGACGCGCGAACGCCCACCGCCGCCTTCGGTACGTTGCCAACGATCTTCGACGAAATCCGCGCCGCCGTCGGCGCCCACCAGCCCGGCGCACAGACGCTGCTGTAACCCGCTCAGAAACCCATCGACGTCATCGAGTCGGGATGAGGGTTGCTGCGCATCGGCTGAGGTCACGTTGAATGCTTTGGGTAGGCCTTGATCGGGCAGCATGGTAGCAGCGCGCAGCGTGACCGCCGGCGGCGGCGGACAGCTGAACTGCCCGTAGCCGCGCGGCTGCTCGCGCGGCGGCGCCCGACGCCATGTCATAATTCACCGCCCCTGCCTGACTTGACCCCGCGTGCCCAGCCGGATTGCTCCTCTCGCCATCACTGCCTACACCGCAACATCCGCGCTCGGGCGCGGTCGCGCAGACCATGCCGAGGCATTGCGTTTGGCGCGCGGCGGATTGCGCAGCAATACCTTCACCTCGACGCCACTGGTGTGCGCGATCGGGCGCGTCGATGGATTGGAAACCGCAGCGCTGCCGCGTGCGTTCGCCGCTTACGATTGCCGCAACAATCGCCTCGCCTGGCTCGGTCTGGAAACCGATGGTTTCGGCGAGGCTGCACGCGCTGCGATCGAGCGTTACGGGGCCGATCGCGTCGCGCTCGTGGTCGGCACTTCGACCGGCAGCATTGGCGCCACCGAAGAGGCCTATCTCGGCCTTGAAGACGGACGTTTTGCGCCGCCTTTTCGCAATCCCTTTTTGCACACGCCGCATTCGCTCGGCCTGTTTCTGGAAGCCGCGCTCGGCACGCGTGGCCCGTGTCTGACGATCGCGACGGCATGTTCGTCGAGCGCGAAAGTATTTGCCCAGGGCGAGCGCCTCATTCGTCTGGGTCTCGTCGACGCGGCTATCCTGGCCGGGGTCGACAGCTTGTGCGGCAGCGTGCTGTTTGGCTTCAACGCGCTCGAACTGGTCGCACCCGAACCGTGCCGGCCATTCGACGCGGCGCGGCGCGGAATCTCCATCGGCGAAGCGGCAGGATTTGCCTTGCTCGAACGCGTGGGCGCTGCAGAAACCCCGCAGTTGCTGGGCTATGGCGAATCGTCCGACGCATATCACATGTCGACGCCGCACCCGCAAGGACTCGGTGCCCGTCTCGCCCTGGCCGACACGTTCGCGCGCGCGGGACTCGCCCCGCGCGACGTCGACTACATCAATCTGCACGGCACCGCCACCATCAAGAACGACGAAGTCGAAGCGGCCGTGGTGGCCGACCTGTTTCCTTCCACGACGCGCGCCAGTTCAACCAAGGGTCACACCGGCCATACGCTTGGCGCGGCCGGTATTCTCGAAGCGGTGCTGACCCTGCTCGCGATGCGCGACGATTGCGTGCCGGGCACATTGAATGGTGCGACGCCCGATCCAGCGTGCGGCCCGCAAATCGCGTTTGCCAATGAAGAACGCGCGATCGGCGTGGCCCTCAGCCACTCGTTTGGTTTTGGCGGCAACAACTGCACCCTCGCGTTCGGCCACGGCGCCGCGCACTGACATGGACAGTCTGCTCGTGCATGTCGAAGGGCTCGGTTGGTGGTCACCCGGCGTTGCCGACTGGAATGCCGCCGCGCCTCTGTTGCGCGACGACGCGGCATTTCCGTTCGACGCCAACGCGCGTCCGGCTGCAAGCGTGCTGCCGTCCAACGAGCGCCGGCGCGCGCCGGAGGCGGTGCTGATTGCCTGCGATGTCGCCGCACAGGCATGCGCAATGGCCGCGCGCGATCCCGCTTCGTTACCTTGCGTATTCGTCTCGGCGCACGGCGATCTGCCAACCACCGACAGCTTGTGCGCGACGCTCGCCGCCGATCCGCTGCAAGTGTCGCCGACAAAATTCCACAACTCCGTTCACAACGCTCCGGCCGGTTACTGGACCGTGGCAACGCATTGCCATGCCGCATCGAGCGCGGTATCAGGATGGCACACCAGCCTCGCTGCCGGTCTGTTTGAAGCCGCCGTGCAGGCGCATGCCGATGCGACGCCGGTGCTGTTTGCCGCCTACGATATTGCCGCCATCGGCCCGTTCATCGGTACCGTCGCGGCGCCGTCTGCGTTTGGTGCAGCGCTGGTGTTGACGGCCGAGCGCAGCGCGCGAACATGTGTGAGCTTGCGTCTGCGTCATGCGCCGACGCTGCCGGATTCTGCCGCGCGCGCAGACGCTGCACCCCGTCGCGAACCGCTTCTGGCCACGCACGCGTTGATTGCCGCGCTTGCGCGCGCCAAAGACGGCGAAGTCCATCTGCCAAGCGGCGCTTCGAGCACGCTCATCATCGAGGTTTGCGCATGAGCGCCACCGATCCGGCGCGCATCGCGGTCGTCATTCCTGCGCTCAACGAGGAACGCGCGATTCGCGGCGTAGTTGAATCGGTGCTGGCAATCTGTCCGCACGTCATTCTGATCGACGATGGCTCGACCGATCGAACGCTAGAGTGCGTCGCCGATCTGCCGCTGACGGTGATTCGCCACGCGACGTCGCTTGGCAAGGGCCAGGGCTTGCGCGACGGATTCCGCAAGGCGCGCGAGCTGGGTTTCGACGCAGTCATCGCGATGGACGGCGATGGCCAGCATCTGGCCACCGACATTCCGCGTCTGCTCGCCGCCGCGCGTGCCTATCCCGAACACATCGTGATTGGCGCACGCATCCGTCATCGAGAAAACCAGCCACCGGCGCGCCGTCGCGCGAATGCCGTTGCGGACTGGGGCATTTCGCTCGCGTGCGGTGTTGCAGTGATAGATACGCAAAGCGGACAGCGCTACTACCCGTTGGGCGCGCTGGAACTGGCCGATCTGCCCGCCGACGATTTCGTGTTCGAGGCAGCGTTGCTGATTGCAGCGGTGCGGCAGAAGCATCTCGGCATCCTTTCGGTGCCTATCGATTCGCGCTATCACCATGAGTTTCGCGGCAGTCATTTTCGGCCCGTGCGCGATGTGGTGCGCATCGGCTGGCATACCACCAAACGCATCGCGCACTACGGCGATCTGCTTGAAAGTTACCGGCGCGTCCACGCCACGCCGCCGCTGATCTTCGATCCGCCTCCCGCGAACTGACGATGGCGCACATGCCGCTGCTGTTGTTGCAACTGGCGGTGATCCTCGCCACTGCCCGCGCGCTCGCACTGGTGCTCACCAAATTCGGCCAGCCACCGGTGATTGGCGAGATGATCGCCGGCATCGTGCTCGGTCCGATCGTGTTCGGCGCGCTGGTGCCGGGCGTGCACGCGTGGCTGTTCCCGCATGGCCAGTTGGGCGCGCTCGATGGTCTCAGCCAGATCGGCCTCGTGCTGTTCATGTTTATCGTCGGCGCGGAACTGCGCACGCCCGAGGGTGCACGCCAGCGCCTCGTCGCAGCGGGCTGGGTAGGCGTGCTCGGCGTGCTGCTGCCGATGGCGCTCGGCATCGCAATCGCACCGTTCCTGCACGCGCGCTTCGCACCCGTCGGCGTCGGCTTCTGGCCGTTCGCGCTGTTCATGGCCGCGTCGATGGCGATCACCGCGTTTCCGATCATGGCGCGCATCCTCAAGGAACGCGGCATGACGCGCGGCGCGCTTGGCCAGCTCGCGCTCGCCTCGGCGGCGGTGGCCGATGTGTTTGCCTGGATCATGCTCGCGCTTGTCGTGGCCTTGATCAGTACGCACGACGGCTGGCTCGGCTTCGCGCGCACGCTCGGTGGACTGTTCGCCATCGCGCTGATTGGCTTCGGTGTGCTGCGCCCGCTATTGGCACGCTATCTTGCGCGACATGCGCCCGATGGCCGCCCGGGTGGTGCGGTACTCAGCGTGCTGCTGATTGGTACCTGCGCAATGGCCGCGGCGACCGAATGGTGTGGTTTGCATGCGGTATTCGGCGCATTCCTGTTTGGTGCCTGCCTGCCACGCGACAACCGCCTGCTGGAAACCCTGATCGAACGCATCGAGCATGTCGCCGTCCTGTTGCTGATGCCGGTGTTCTTCGCGCTCGCCGGCCTCGCCACCACACCGGACGCGTTCGCCGGCGGTGGACTCTGGGCGTTGCTGCTGATCCTCGCCGCGGCGGTGATCGGAAAGGTTCTCGGCGCCGGCGCCGGCGCCCGCATCGCCGGACTTGGCTGGCGCGAGTCGTTCGCCATCGGCTCGCTGATGAATGCGCGTGCGCTGATGGAATTGATCGTGATGAAGGTCGGCCTCGACGCGGGCGTCATCGGCTACGAGTTGTTCACGATGCTGATGATCATGGCGATCGCAACCACGTTGATGACCACGCCGATGCTGAGCCTGTGCCTGCGTCGCGCACCTGTTGCGCCGGACGCGCTGGTGGCAAAGGTCGAGGGCTAGCGATGCGCGCTGCGATCCACCGGCTGCAGTTGCCGCGACCACGTACTGGAGGGCTTGACAGCGCACGTCGCCAACACATGCGCGATGATAGGTGTGCCGTGGACTCATCACGGCCGACCGGCTGACAGGATGGACATGCACGAAACACATGCGGATGTGGTGATACTCGGCGGCGGCCTCGCCGGCCTCTGCCTTGCGCTGCAACTGCGCACGCGCTTTGCGGATCTGTCGATTCGCGTGCTCGAACGCAGTGCGCACCCGCCGCGCGCGGGCGCGCACAAGGTCGGCGAATCTTCCGTCGAGATCAATGCGCACTATCTGTCCCACACGCTCGGTCTGCGCGCGCACCTGGACGCACAGCAGGTGCGCAAGTTCGGCTTCCGCTTCTTCTTTTCCGACGGCCGCAGTGACATCGGAAACGTCACCGAACTCGGCGTCAGCGAGGTGTTGCCGACACCGACCTGGCAAATCGATCGCGGCGTGTTCGAAGCCTTCCTCGCCGAGGAGGCGCGCCGGCGTGGCATCGAATTCAGCGACGAGACCACCGTGCTCGGCGTCGATCTCGCGGAACGCGGTACGGATCACCTCGTGCGGTTCCGCCATGGCGGCGACGAACAGACGCTGCGCGCGCGTTGGCTGGTCGATGCCAGCGGGCGCGCCGGCCTGCTGCGGCGCAAGCTCGATCTTGACGTGCCAACCGGTCATTCTGCGAACGCGGTTTGGTTTCGCGTCGATGCGCGGATCAAGGTCGACGACTGGTGCAGCGATGTCGACTGGCAAGCGCGCTGCACGCCGCGCGGTGAGCGCTGGCGCTCGACCAACCACCTGGTTGGCCCCGGCTACTGGGTGTGGCTGATTCCGCTTTCCTCCGGCGCGCATTCGATCGGCATCGTCGCCGACGCAGCGCTGCATCCGCTCGAATCGATAAACAGCTTCGACAAGGCGCTGGACTGGCTTGGCGTTCACCAGCCTGCAGTCGCGCGCGAGTGCGCCGCGCACCGCGACCAGCTGCTCGATTTCCAGTTCCTGCGCAATTATTCGCACGGCTGCAAACAGATGTTTTCCGGGGACCGCTGGGCGCTGACCGGCGACGCCGGCGTGTTCCTCGACCCGTTCTACTCACCGGGCGGCGACTTCATCGCGATCGCCAACACCTACATCTGCGAACTCCTTGATCGCGATCGTGCCGGCCAACCGATCGGGCCGTATGCACGCATCTACAACGATCTCTACCTGTCGTTCTGCGCGAGCACGTTGACCTTGTACAAGGATCAGTACCCGGTTTTCGGCAGCGCCACCGTGCTGCCGCTCAAGGTGATCTGGGACTACACCTACTACTGGGGCGTGCTGTGCCAGATCGTGTTCCAGGAGCGCCTCGCCGATATCGCGCTGCTGGGCGAACTGCGCCCCGAATTGGAACGCGCGCAAGCGATCAACCTGCGCATGCAGGCCCTCTTTCACGCGTGGAGCGAGCTGGATTCCGGCCACAACGAACGCACCCTGCTCGACCAGTTCATGCTGCCGTGGTTCACCGAACTCAACCGCGGTTTGCATGACGCACTCGACGACGCGCAGTTGCGTGCGCGACTGCGCGACAACGTGGCACTGCTCGAACGTTTGGCTGCGACGATTGCGGAAAGTGCCCTCGACGACACCGATGGGGCGTTGGGCGACACCTTTGGCGATCTTGTTGTGGCCGGGCCGCGCCTGAAACTTTTCGAAGTCGCGATGGCGGAAGTGGGGACGGTCTAGCCGCCCTGTTGTCGGCGCGGCGCAGCCGCGACCTCACTCGCACAACGATTGCCATGGTCGCGCTTGCAGTTCTTCTACACGAGCAACGCCGCTCTGGCAGGCAGGCGCAGCCGCGACAGAACACTCCGTCGCGACTCACAGGAAGTGCGCGCTGACCCCTGTTTTCGATCAGCCAGCCAACGCCTGCAAGACATTTTTAGGATCGTTGCTGATCGCCCGCAGCAAGGCTTTGGCGGGGCCGGTGGGTTCCCGACGGCCCTGTTCCCAGTTGCGCAGGGTGCCGACCTGTACGTCGATCAAAATGGCGAACTTGGCCTGGGACAGACCCGTAGCCTTGCGGATATCGGTGACGCCGATCGCGTCGATGTGGAACTCGCGCGATGGCTGGCGCTCGCCCTGGATGATCTCGTCCATCTGCGTCACGCTTTCGAAGAGGCTGGCAAAATGTTTCGCGTCCACGGTTATCTCCACTGCACGATGATTTTCTTTAGCACCGACTTCTGTTTCGGCGTCAGGTCGACCTGCACGTTCTTCGGATAGATGAAGAGCAGGCCGATGCGTGAAGCGGACACGAAGTGGTAGTAGATCACTCGGGCGCCACCGCTTTTGCCGTGGCCCTTCGCCGCGACCCTGATCTTGCGCAAACCACCCGTGCCGGGGATCACATCGCCTGCTTCCGGGTTGTCAGCGAGCACTCGCTGGAACGCTCCGTACTCGTCGTCGCCAAGCAGCCGTTGGATCTGGCTGGTGAAGAGCGGCGTTTCGACAAAGATCATGGATTCATGCTACGCCAGTGGCGCATATACGTCAATGGCGTAGTGCGTGGGCCAAGTGCGCGGGAATCGTCGCTGACGCGTCCACAATTTCTACATTTTCCGGACCCGTTTGCATCCAGACGAAGCACACGCGCCATGGGCGACGAAGTCGGCGTTGGCTGCGCTGCCAGTAATACTGCCGTCAATGGGATCGGACGCGAATCACGCCATCCCGCCGTTAACGCCAATCACTTGTCCATTGACGTAGCCGGCCGCGTCCGAGCACAGGAAGCGCACCAGCGCAGCAACTTCGTCCGGGGTGCCGGCACGACCCGCGGGCACCATCGCCTTGATCTGCGCGGCATCGAAGGCGCCATCGGCCATGCGGCCCGCGATCACGCCGGGAGCGACCACGTTGACGCTGATTCCGCGTGAGGCCATCTCGCGCGCAAGCGATTTGCTCGCGCCATGCAGCGCGGATTTGGCGGCCGCGTAATTGACCTGGCCGCGATTGCCGGTGACCGCAGCGACGGAAGACACCGACACGATGCGGCCCCAGCGCGTCCGCGCCATCGGCAGCAGCAAGGGCTGGGTCACGTGGAAAAATCCGTGCAGCGACACGTCGATCACGCGCCGCCATTGTTCCTCGCGCATGCCGGCCAGCGGCGCGTCGTCGTGGATGCCGGCGTTGTGCACGAGGATCTGCACAGGCCCTGCTTCAAGCGTCGTCTGGAGCGCGCTGCGTGTCGCGTCGCCATCGGTCAGGTCGAATGCAAGCGCGCTGGCGCTGCCACCGGCCGCTCGAATCTGCTCGACAACCGCGTGCGCACGTTCGATGCCGGCGTTTGCATGCACCAGCACTTCGCACCCATCGAGCGCAAGTGCGCGCGCGATCGCAGCACCGATGTCGCCGCTGCCGCCGGTGACAAGGGCGCGTCTTTGATGAGTCATGGAGATGCTCCGCCGTTGCTCGGAACGCAATGATGGCGGCTTTGGCGCTCCTTGCGTAGCCTTCCAAGCCTAAACAGCGGAGCGAAGCCATGACCCAATTCATCAGCGCAGTCGCGCTTGTCATACCCGACTACGA
>CAJDTR010000024.1_pt1 | contig 24195 bp, 21 predicted proteins | sample 7389891 | NCBI WGS metagenome assembly CAJDTR01 (sample SAMEA7055657, study PRJEB34461) | soil metagenome | biome: terrestrial ecosystem; feature: Peninsula; material: soil | place: Antarctica | collected 2016 | reverse complement strand
GCTTGCGCCCATTGTCCAATATTCCCCACTGCTGCCTCCCGTAGGAGTCTGGACCGTGTCTCAGTTCCAGTGTGGCTGATCATCCTCTCAGACCAGCTACGGATCGTCGCCTTGGTGAGCCATTACCTCACCAACTAGCTAATCCGACATCGGCTCATCTTGTCGCGCGAGGCCTTTCGGTCCCCCGCTTTCACCTTACGGTCTTATGCGGTATTAGCGTAAGTTTCCCTACGTTATCCCCCACAACAAGGCAGATTCCGATGTATTCCTCACCCGTCCGCCGCTCGCCACCCACAGTATTGCTACTGCTGTGCTGCCGCTCGACTTGCATGTGTTAGGCCTGCCGCCAGCGTTCACTCTGAGCCAGGATCAAACTCTTCAGTTGAAATTGCAGACTTCCGAGCCGAAGCTCTTCCGTCAAACTTTTGAGTGTGAACCAAGCTGGCGTTAAAACATTGCTGCTTTGACGTTTGCTTAGGACGCACTTTGTATCGATGGACTTTCATCCACCACAAGGCGCCCACACAAGTTACCTGCGCACACTGTCAAAGATCGTTAGGCTTGCGAGCGACCTGGTGGCCGTCGCGTCCCGAGACATTTCGTTCAAGGGAGCCGCACATCATACATCGAATTTTGTGTCCGTCAACACCCGGAAACGAACTTTCGTAGCTTCCAGGGGCCGGCTTTTTACCGATCCCGACCTCCACGCTTGAGCCCTTTCGAGCTGCCCGTTCTGCGCTGTCGTCGGATGGGCGCCCTCATTGATGATGCCGGTTCGGGCGCTCAATGAAGGGCCGCGAATCCTACATCCAATTTCGGATTCGTCAACCCCTGATTTAGCCCTGCGAACGATGGCAGGTCCCGCGCGTCTGCGAGGGTTTTCGTCACGCCACTCGCGAGGGTCCACAGGCAAATGCGTACGGGTCACGCGGCGCTCAGACGCACTCGCGCAAACGCACGCTTGCCGATCTGCAGCAAATGCTCTTCGCCTGCGTGCAACGTGAGCTCGCGATCCTCGACGACGGCACCATCGACCCGCAGTGCGCGCTCGGTCATCTTGCGCCCGACTTCGGAATTGCTGCCTGCCAATTTCGCCGCCACGAAGAGCGGTCCGACGCGAATCCCCTCGCGCGGCACCGCAATATCCAGCAGCGGCAGATCAACATCGACGCGCTGCTCGCGCACCAGTGCGTTCCATTGCGCTATTGCCTGTTGCGCCGCCGTAGCGCCGTGGAAGCGCGTCGCCAGCTCGCGCGCCAGCGTCGCCTTCGCATCGCGCGGGTGCAACTGGTTGCCGGCAACATCGCGCTTCATGCGCTCGATATCGGCAAGCGATCGCTCCATGCTCAGCAGGTCGAACCAGCGCCACATCAGTTCGTCGCCGATCTTCATCGTCTTGTTGACGATGTCAATCGCCGGTTCGTTGATGCCAACATAGTTGCCAAGCGACTTGGACATCTTGGCGACGCCATCGAGCCCTTCCAGCAGCGGCATCGTCAGCACGATTTGTGGCGACTGGCCGTGATGTTCCTGCAGGCCGCGTCCCATCAGCAGATTGAATTTCTGGTCGGTGCCGCCCAGCTCGACATCGCTTTTGAGTGCGACCGAGTCGTACCCCTGCACCAACGGATACAGGAACTCGTGGATCGCGATCGGCTGCTGTGCCGCATAGCGCTTGGCAAAGTCATCGCGTTCGAGCATGCGCGCAACAGTATGCTGCGCAGCCAGCTTGATCATGTCGGCGGCCGACATCGCACCAAACCACTCGGAATTGAACCGCACCTCGGTGCGTTCACGGTCGAGCACCTTGAAGACCTGCTCGGCGTAGGTTTTCGCGTTGGCCGCGACATCCTCACGCGTCAGCGGTTTGCGCGTGATGTTCTTGCCGCTCGGATCGCCAATCATTCCGGTGAAATCGCCGATCAGGAAAATGACTTCATGGCCCAGATCCTGGAACTGGCGCATCTTGTTGAGCAGCACCGTGTGGCCCAGGTGCAGATCCGGTGCGGTCGGATCGAAACCCGCCTTGATGCGCAGCGGCCGCCCAAGCGCCAGTCGCGCCTCCAGTTCTTCGCGCTTGATGATCTCGTCGGCGCCGCGACCGATAAGGTCGAGCGCGTCTTGCATGTCCGTCATGGGAATCCTTGGCATCAGCTTGCGCAACGTGCAATCGAACCCCTCGGCACTGTGTTTTGAGCGTCACCCAGCGTCGAATACGGACGTCGCAGTTAATAAATCGTTAGTTTCAAATACCTCGCAAGTCCTTGTCGTCGTTAGCATTGACGGCGGGTACAAAACGCATCTATGGTAACCGGCGCCTGAACGGAACGCGACCCGTGAATGATCTTCGAAACGACTTGAAATCTCCCCGTCACAAGACCCGTCGCCTCGCGATCCGGCGTCACGCGCAACGAAGCCATTTCCGTTTCTATTCGCGCGTCTCCAACTGGACGTTCATGCAGAACGTCGCCGGATCGCCGATCCGTTGGCGTACCGAACACTGGATACTAGGCGGGGTCGCATTATTGTTGACGGCACTGGTCGGCATCGTCATGCCAACATGGGCTTATGCCACGCGACATGAACCAGCACCGACACCTTACACGACGCTGGCGCTCGACTTGCCGCAGCTGGCGCCGGGCACCGAAGCGGATCCGAGCATCGGCGCTTACGGCGCGAAAAGTGGCGAGCCTGATTGGCACATCGTCAGTGTGCAAGCCGGCCAGTCGCTGTCGGACATTTTTCAGCAGCAGGGGCTCGCACCGACCGATCTTGCGCGCGCGCTCGACTCGCAAAAAGACGGCGCTGCACTGCGCAGCATCCGGCCCGGTCAGGAATTTGCGTTCGCCACCGACGAAAATGGCACGTTGACGGCGATGCGCTTCGAGCGCGGCGATGCCACCCGCGTGGTGCTGCATTTCAGCGCGCAAGGCGTTACCGAATCGGCCGTGGAGCGCGCCGTGGAAAGGCGCACGCATGTCGCACATGGCGTGGTCACACGCTCACTCTTCTATGCCGGCGAACAGGCGGGCCTGACCGACTCGATGGTACTCAAGCTTGCCAACGCGTTTGGTTACGACATCGACTTCGCGCAGGATTTGCGCGAAGGCGACAGCTTCAGCGTGATCTACGACGACGTCTACCGCGAAGGCGAGCACCTGCGCGATGGCGACATCATCGCCGCAACCTTCATCAACCAGGGCAAGCGGTATACCGCGATCCGCTACACCAACGCGGACGGCGACACGATGTTCTACAACGAAGCCGGGCGGCCACTGCGCAAATCGTTCCTGCGCACACCCGTGGAGTTCACGCGCATTTCCTCGGTCTTCTCCACTGGACGGATGCACCCTATCCTCGGCTACATGCGCGCGCACAAGGGAGTCGACTACGCGGCGCCGAGCGGGACCCCGATCCGCGCCGCGGGTGACGGCAAAATCACCTTCCGCGGCTGGAAATCCGGTTACGGCAACTTCGTCATCGTCCAGCACAACACCCATATCAGCACGGCGTACGGTCACATGTCCCGCTTCGCCAGCGAACAGATCGGCCAGCGCGTGAAGCAGGGGCAAATCATCGGCTTTGTCGGCATGACCGGCTTGGCGACCGGCCCGCACCTGCACTACGAATTCCGCGTAGATGGCGAGCATCGCGATCCGCTCAACGTGACCTTGCCATTGGCCGAACCGTTGCCGCCGACGCAACTCGCGCAATTCCGCCAGAAATCCGCGCCCATGCTGGCCAAGCTCAAGATGGTTGCCGGCGCCCGATTTGCCCGCGCCGACTGAGACGCGGCTGCCGTCCACGTTTTCTGCGCATATGACTGGCGAAGCATCCGCCGACCCGACCTTGTGGCTGGGTTTGATCTCCGGTACCAGCGCCGATGGCATTGATGCGGCGCTCGTTCGTTTTCATCCGGACCTCCAGATCATTGCTGCGCGCACCACGCCGTATCCGCCCGACGTGCGCGAACGCTTGCTCGCATTCGCGACCCCCAATGCGGTTGTGGAACTTGACGCGTTTGGCCGTCTGGACGTCCACATAGGCGAGTGTTTTGCCGCCGCCGCGCTGGCGTTGTTGCGCGACGCTGACATCGATCCCGCCGCCGTGGTTGCGATAGGCTCGCATGGCCAGACCGTTTGCCACCGACCGCACGGCATCTATCCTTTTACCCTTCAGATCGGCGATCCGAACGTTATTGCCGAGCGCACCGGGATCGCGACGGTAGCGGACTTTCGTCGGGCCGATGTGGCCGCTGGCGGCCAAGGCGCGCCGCTATTGCCGGCGTTGCATGCAGCGGTCTTTGCCGATGCGACCGCGCCGCGTGCGATTCTCAATCTGGGCGGCATCGCAAACCTGAGCGTGCTCAGCAACGGCCACGACGTATTCGGCTTCGATACCGGCCCCGCAAATTGCCTGCTCGATGCATGGGCTGGGCGCCACCTCGCAACCGCGCGCGACGAAAATGGCGCATGGGCGCGGAGCGGTCGCGTGGACAACACACTGCTTGCGCGCTTGCTCGAGGACCCGTACTTCGCCGCGCCTCCCCCAAAAAGTACCGGTCGCGAAGCGTTCAATCTCGCCTGGCTGGATGCGCGCATGCCCGTCGCCCCTGAACCAGCGGATGTGCAAGCGACCTTGCTCGCCCTCAGCGCGCGCAGCATCGCCAACGCGCTGCGCGCGCACGGTAGTGACGTACGCGAGGTTTACGCATGTGGTGGCGGCGTGCACAACGCCGCGCTGATGGACGCGCTGCATGCGGAACTGGTCGGCGTGCGTGTGGCTACAACCGCTGCGCTCGGCATCGATCCGGATTTTGTTGAAGCCGTCGGTTTTGCGTGGCTTGCGTGTGCGCGTGTGCGCAACCAACCCGGCAATCTTCCAGCAGTAACCGGCGCGCGCGGACCGCGCGTGTTGGGCGCGATCTACCCGGGCCGCAGCCGCGAATAAAATCCAGGCCGCGCGGTGCGCAGCGTCAACCCTTGCGCCCGCCCGTGTTCGTGGACGAACCGCGATTGCCGCCTTCGAACAACGGCGCACCCTCAATGTGCTCAAACGCGGTCAGCGCAGCATCGAACATCGCCGTTTCATCGGAATTCCAGGTGCCACGCAACCTCGCAATGTCGCGCCGTTCGCGCGACACCAAACTCTCGCCGCCCAAACCAAGCGCGTAGCGCAATGCGTGCAAGAGCACCTCGTCCAGGCTCCAGTTGCGCTCGGCGGCAACCTGACGAATGCGTTCGCTCACCACGCTATCGACGTTGTGGATGACGAGATCAGGCATGACAAACCCCCGCGTCGTTGCGACACGTGATTGTGGCATGACTGGCGCGCCGGACCCCGTCAATCAGCCGCGAGCGTGGCATCGGCAGCTGCAAAGCGTGGCCACAGGTAGACGAACAACGCCGCGGCGGGCACTACCGCAAGCGTTGCAATCACGAAATACGCGGCGTAACTGGTTGCCTCGACAATGCCGCCGGCAAACACCCCGAGCAGTTTGCCCGGCAAGTTCACCATGGAACTCAGCAACGCGTACTGGGTCGCCGTGTGCTTGTGGCTGACCAGCGATGAAAGGAACGCAACCGTCGCCGTGCCGAGAAAGCCGAGGCTGAGGTTTTCGCCGGAGATCACGAGGGTCAGTACGGCGAGATTGCCCGGATGCGCAATCAACGCCAGGTACAGAAGGTTGCAGCTGCCGCAGACGACGATGGCGGCCAGCAATGGCCGCCGCACGCCCCAGCGCGCAATCGCGATGCCGCCGAGGAACACGCCGACGATGCCGATCCATACCCCATAAATCTTTGTCACCGCGCCGACTTCGGTCTTGGAAAAACCCATGTCGAGATAGAACGGACTCATGATGCCGCCGACCAGCGCTTGCTCGGGAATCTTGAACAGCAAGATGAACAACAATATCAGCCCCGCCAGCGGCCAGCCGTAGCGACGCAGGAAATCGGCGAACGGATCGACCACGCCTGCATGCATTGCCTGCGCCCACGATGCCGGCACGTGGCGTTCGGCCTGCGGTTCGCGCGCAAGCAAGGTCGCGGCAACCGGGATCAGCATGACCACGGCCATGATCTGATAAACCCGCGGCCACGCGGCGTGGTCGGCAAGTATCAAGGCAAATGCACCGGCGAGTATCAACGCAATGCGATAGCCCAGCGAATAGGTCGCGACCAACGCACCTTGCGCGGACAGCGGCGCAATCTCGATGCGGTAGGCGTCGACCGCAATGTCCTGCGTCGCGCCGGCGAAGGCGACCAACAAGGTCGCGGCGATGAATAGGCCCAGTGCGGCCGGGGTCGCGAACGCCATCGCAAGCAATCCCGCCATGACACCCATTTGCGCAAGCAGCAGCCAGCCGCGGCGGCGCCCGAGGCGCGAGAATCCGGGTAGCCGCGCGTGGTCGAGCAGTGGCGCCCACACGAACTTGAACGCATACGTCATGCCTGCGCTTGCAATCAGCGTGATGTCCTTGAGGGCGATGCCGGCATCTTTGAGCCAGTACGCCAGCGTTCCGGCAACGAGCAGAAACGGCAATCCGGATGAAAACCCGAACGCGAACATCGTCCACGCCGCCGGCTGGGTAAACGATTTCCACACCGATGGCTTGGCCGGTGTGTCCGCAGGTGAATCCGCGGTGTCCGTCGCGTCTGTCATGCGTCGTACTCGACCGTGTACGGCGCGTGATCGGAAAAGCGTGGCGTCGGGGTAATCGTGCAGGCCTTTAGCTTGTCGCGCAGGCGCGGACTGACGACCTGGTAATCGATGCGCCATCCGACATTGTTGGCGCGCGCCGCGCCGCGGTTCGACCACCACGAATATTCAACCGCGTCCGGCTTGATCGCGCGGAAACTGTCGACCCAGCCTCGCTCCTTGAACAACAGGTCCAGCCACGCACGCTCATCAGGCAGGCAGCCGGAATTCTTCTGGTTGGAGGTCCAGTTCTTGATGTCGTTGCGGGTGTGCACAATGTTCCAGTCGCCGCATATCACGTACTCGCGATCGCTGTTGAGCCAGGCGTCGAAGATGGGCGTAAGGAATCGCATCGCCTTGAACTTGAACTGCTGGCGCTCATCGCCGGACGAACCTGACGGCACATACAGCGACACCACACTGAGCTTGCCGTAGCGCGCCTCGATGTAACGACCTTCCTCATCGAACGGCGCCCAGCCGAGCGCGCTGCGCACCTCGTCCGGTTCGCGTTTGGAGAAGATCGCGACGCCGCTATAACCTTTTTTCGTGCTCGCATCGCGGTAGAAGCAGTGGTGACCGTCGGGACGGAACATCGGATCGCTGAGCTGGTGTTCCTGCGCCTTGGTTTCCTGCACGCAGACCACGTCCGCGTCCTGGCCGCGCAGCCAGTCGAAAAAGCCCTTGCTGGCGGCGGATCGGATGCCATTGGCGTTGAAGCTGATGATGCGCATGGGAACGGGCTGAGGGATGGGGTGTGAGTTACCAGCTTACCTGCACGCGCTGGGCGCGGACCGGCTCGACGCAGGCCGATATTGCCACTTGCCTCCCAATACCGGCACGCTAGGGCCTCAGCCATCAGCCGTGATGTCCGATGCTTTCCTCCCAACGTGCCTTCCTCGATCTCGCCCTCGCACGCAACGCGCTGCGATTTGGTCAATTCACGCTCAAATCCGGACGCGTCAGTCCGTATTTCTTCAACGCCGGGTTGTTCGATTCGGGCGCTGCGCTGGTCACGCTCGGGCAAGCGTATGCGGACGCGGCGGCCCATTGCGGCATCGCGTTCGATCTGGTGTTCGGGCCGGCCTACAAGGGTATCGTGCTGGCCGCGCTGACGGCCGCCGCACTCAGCGAACACCACGGCCGCGATGTGAAGTTCGCCTATAACCGCAAGGAGACAAAAGACCACGGTGAAGGCGGCGTGCTGGTGGGCGCGCCGCTCGCCGGTCGCGTCTTGATTGTCGACGACGTGATCACCGCCGGTACTGCGATCCGCCAATCACTGGCCTTGATCCGCACTGCCGGGGCAACCCCGGTCGGCGTGCTGATTGCGCTCGATCGCGAGGAACGCGGCCACGGTGAGCTGTCGGCAACTCAGGAACTGGTCGCCGAATACGCCATTCCCGTGATCGCGATCACGCGTCTTGGCGAACTCCTCGTCTATGTCGCGGACAAGCCGGAACTTGCCGACCAGCGGGCGCAACTGGCCGCGTATCGGGCGCGCTACGGCGTGTGAGCCGGGTTCACGCCGAAGCGCGTGTGGCTCGCCTATACTTCGACCCGGAGGATCTGCCATGCGCTTCGTGTTGTCCGTTCTGATTGCCCTCAGCCTGCTTGCAGCAATGGCTGTCGCCGCGGCGCCGGCTAACAACGCCGATCGCAATCGTTTCAAATGGCGCGATGCCGGTGGCAATCTCCATTATGGCGATGCGCTGCCAACGGATGCGGCGACTTTGGGCTATGACGTGGTCAACCCACGCGGCCTCGTGATCAAGCATGTCGATCGCGCGAAAACCAGCGCCGAACTGGCCGCAGCCAAGGCGGCGGAAGTGAAGGCGCAGGCCGAAAAGGCCGTCATCGATGCGCAGGCACGTGCAGACGCCCAGTTGCTCAGCGGTTATCCGCAGGAAAGCGACCTCAAGCGGGCGCAGCAGCAGCAACGCGACATGCTCGACCAGCAAGTGGGGGCGGCGAGGATCAGCCTGCGCAGCCAGGAGCAGACGCTCGCCGACTTGCTCGGACGCGCCGCCGACGCCGAACGCAGCAACAAGAAGATTCCCGACGAGCAGGCGCGGCAGTTGGCGACGGTACGCAAACAGGTCGACGCTCAACGGCTCACGGTCGAGCGCCGCGAAAACGAACGCAAGCAAGCGGACGTCAGGTTCCAGAGCGAAACGCAGCGCTATCGCCAACTGAAGGCCACGCAGGCCATGAACCAATCGAACTAAGGGGCCCGGCGCCGCCTCTCGCCGCGTGCGCTCGTGCGACGCGGTTTTTCAGAACGGCAGCGCCAGCGTCGGATCCAGCGCCAGCAATTGCGCCCGAAACACATCCTGGATACGCGCCAACACGTCGGCGTTGTCCGCATCAAAACGCAACACCAGTACCGGCGTGGTGTTCGATGCACGCACCAAGCCCCAGCCGTCGGGCCAATCGGCGCGCACGCCATCGATGGTGGTCAGGCGCGCGCCGTCGAATTTCGCTTTGCTGGTGAAATTTTCGACAAAGCGGTAGTGCTCGCCTTCACGCATCGGAATTGTCAATTCCGGCGTTGAAACACCTTTGGGCAGGGTCGCGAAGATTTGTTCCGGGGTGCGGTCCTCGATGTCGCTCGCCAGCACTTCCATCAAACGCGCCGCCGCATAGATTGCGTCGTCGAACCCATACCAGCGTTCGGCGAAGAAGAAATGCCCGCTCATTTCACCCGCCAGCGCAGCGTCGGTTTCCTTCATCTTGGCCTTGATCAGCGAATGGCCGGTACGCCACATCAGCGGGCTGCCCCCGTGTTGCAGGATCAGCGGCTGCAAATGACCGGTGCACTTGACGTCGTAGATGATCGTCGCCCCCGGATTGCGCGTCAGCACATCGATCGCGAAAAGCATCAGGATTCGGTCCGGAAAGATCACCTCGCCACTTGCGGTAACGACCCCGAGGCGATCGCCATCGCCATCAAACGCGAGGCCAATATCGGCGCCGACCTGCTTCACCGATACGATCAAGTCGCGCAGATTGAGTGGATCGGAAGGATCGGGATGGTGGTTCGGAAACGTGCCGTCGACTTCGCAATACAGCGGAATCACTTCGCAACCGATGCCTTCCAGCACCGCTGGAGCGATCGCGCCCGCAATACCGTTGCCGCAATCGATGACGACCTTGAGCTTGCGCTCGATCTGGATGTCGTCGGTGATGCGATGGAGGTAATCGGCATTGACGTCGAGCATCTGCAATCCGCCGACACCCTCGACGAAACGCTCGGTCTCGATACGCCGGTAAAGGTCCTGGATCGCATCTTCGGCCAGGGTCTGTCCACCGAGAACGATCTTGAAACCGTTGTAATCGGGTGGATTATGGCTGCCTGTGACCGAGATTCCCGATCCCGTGCGCAGGTGGAAGCCGGCAAAATACGTGACCGGCGTCGGCACCGCGCCGATGTCGATGACATCGATGCCGGTTGAGCGCAGGCCTTCAATCAAGGCGGCGACCAGCTCCGGACCGGACAGGCGACCGTCGCGTCCGACCACGATCTCATGCAAGCCACGATCGCGCGCTTCGCTGCCTATCGCGCGTCCAATCAGCCTCGTGGCGCCCAGCGTCAAGGTCTTGCCGACTACGCCGCGGATGTCATACATGCGGAAAATGCCCGGATCGACATCGGCAGTTTCCTCCCGTGCCAAACGCGCCGCCGAAACTGGCGCGAGCCCCTTTGCTGGCGACGCATGCGCGGCAAATGGATGCGTGGCGACTGGCTCCGATGGCGCCTTGCGCAGCATCGTGAGCGTCGAGCGCAGTCCCACCTGGCGCAGCCACGCCGCGGCAACCCCTCCGAGCAGACACAACGATGCCAGCACCACCAGCCACATGAAGTTGTCGGTCACCGCAATGAAGTAATCGGGTGCGCCCTTTCCGACGCGCAAGGTGGAACCGGGCACCAGTTCGCCCAGATCGGCGATCGTGTTGCCCGCACTGCCGACACCGGCAATCTGCTGGTCGCCATGACCTTCGCCCTGGCGCAATTCGAGGCGCGCGCCGCTGATCGAGAGGCTGGTGAATGCCTTCTGGATCGGCGCGAACGGAAATTCGATGACGGCAAACGCGACCGTGTGGCCATCGATGCGCGCCGGCACCGCCAGCATCAATTGGCGGCCGGCATTTTTTTCGTATTGCATCTGCGCCAACGGGTGCTCGGGATGCACTTTTGCCTGCATCAACGCAGCCGCTTTGGCATACCCCATCGCGATCAGATCACCTGACAAGACCTCCTGCAGATGCGGGCTGAAAAAGCGCACATCGGTGGCATCGGGCAAATGCGGTTTCATCGCACTGGCCGCCGCATCGCGACTGGCGTCGCTGTCGCCACCGGCCAGCGCTTGTTGCACGTCGTCGGTCGCCAATGCCTGTTGCGCGCTCTGTTCGCGTTGTTCGATCAAGCGCGCCAGCTGGCTGATGATCGCGTTGCGCTCAACGTCGGCCTGCTCGGAACCCCGCTGCGCGCTGTGCACCAGCCAGGCCTGCCACACGAAGAACCCGCCCAAGACGAGCAGCAAGGTCGCCAGCGCCAACGTGGCCAGTCGCGAGAAACTTCCGCCCTGCCGCGCGCGCTTTCCGGGTTTATTTTCACCCAACTCGACCATGGCGTCCTCGTTGTCCACTTTCAACCGCCGTGCATGCGCCCGTCGGCGATTTGCTGCCCGTGCGCATCAATACCGGCCGGAACTTCCAAATCCTTCGCTGCCGCGCGTACTGGGCGCAAACCCATCGACGACGTCGAACACCGGACGCACAACCGGCACGATGACCAATTGCGCAATCCGTTCCCCCGGCGTGATGGTAAAGGCCGCGTCGGAACGGTTCCAGCACGAAATCATCAGGGGACCTTGGTAGTCCGCGTCGATCAGTCCGACGAGGTTGCCGAGCACGATGCCGTGTTTGTGGCCGAGCCCGGAACGTGGCAACACGATCGCGCACAGATTCGGATCCTCGATGTGGATCGCGATGCCGCTCGAGATCAAGGCACAGGCGCCTGCGGCCAGGGTCAGCGGTTCATCGAGCATGGCACGCAAGTCGACGCCCGCGGAAGCGGCGGTTGCCGGCGCCGGCAGCGGGAATTCGTGCCCCAGTCGCGCATCCAGCAGCTTCATGGCGATGCGCGTCATAAGCCCGCCTCCGCGCCTGGCGCACGCAACTGCGCGATGCGCGCGAGGAGCCGCCGCGCCAGTTCGTGTTTGTCCGCGCGTGCCAGTTCCTCGCGACCGCCCGGCCACAACAGCAAGAGCGCGTTGTCGCAGCGCTCGAAACCCTGATCGACGCCGACCTGGTTCGCTGCAATCAAGTCCAGTCGCTTGCGCTCAAGCTTGGCCTGCGCGTGGGCTTCGACGTGCTCGGTTTCCGCGGCGAAGCCAACCACGAACGGACGCTGTGGCAGTGCAGCAACATCGGCAAGGATGTCCGGGTTCTGCATCAGGCTGAGCTCGAGCGACGCGCTGCGGGTTTTCTTGAGTTTGTGGGGAGCGATCGCGAGCGGGCGAAAATCGCCGACCGCTGCCGCCGCCACGAACACGTCGTTGTGCACCGCATGCGCGAGTACGGCATCGTGCATCTGACGTGCGCTGCGCACGTCGACGCGCGTGACCCCGGGAGGTGTTGCCAGCGTGACCGGGCCTGCAATCAAGGTGACGCTCGCGCCCGCGCGCGACGCCGCTTCGGCAATTGCAAAGCCCATGCGCCCCGAGCTGCGGTTGCCGATGAAACGTACCGGATCAATGTCCTCATAGGTCGGACCCGCGCTGATCAGGAACGTCTGCCCCGTCAGTTCGCGCGGAGCGCGTGCGGCGACGAGTTCGGCGACGATCTCGTGCGCTTCCAGCAGGCGTCCGGCACCCACGTCCCCGCACGCCTGGCTGCCCGAGCCCGGACCCAACACGCGCACCCCGCGTTCGCGCAATACGGACATATTCGCTTGGGTCGCCGCATGTGCCCACATCTGCTGGTTCATCGCGGGCGCAATCGACACCGGCGCCGTCGTCGCCAAGCATAACGTGGTCAGCAAATCGTCGGCGCGGCCGTGCGCGAGGCGCGCGATAAGGTCCGCCGTTGCCGGCGCAATCAGCACTTCGTCTGCCCAGCGCGCCAGTTCGATGTGACTCATCGCCGCTTCCGCCGATTCGTCCCACAGGCTCGTGCGCACGGGATGCCCGGACAGGGCCTGGAACGTCAGCGCCGTCACGAAGCGCGCGGCGCTTTCACTCAGCACAACCCGGACCTCGGCACCCGCGTCGCGCAGTCGACGCACGAGTTCGGCCGACTTGTACGCCGCAATGCCGCCAGAGACGCCGAGCAGCACCTGCGTGCCTGGGAGGGCCTTGTCCATCATGTAGGAAACCGCGTACAGCGAGGAAGAGGCCTAGCTTACTCAAATTCGCGGCGGTTGCCGCTCGGCGCCCTCGTGGGGCGCCGCTACCGTGTCGTGGAAGATCCGAATGTCCAAATCAGACGTCACCATGACCATCCGCGACTGGCCCGACAACGAACGACCCCGCGAAAAGCTGCTCGCGCAGGGCGCTGCAACGCTTTCCGACGCGGAACTGCTGGCGGTGTTTCTCGGCTCCGGCCGGCGCGGGCAAAGCGCAGTCGATCTTGGCCGCGCGCTGATTGCCAGCGCAGGCGGCCTGAAATCGTTGCTCGACAAGAGCCGCGACGACAAACCGGGCCTCGGCACCGTCGCCTGGTGCCGTCTGCTCGGTGCGCTGGAACTGGGCCGACGCTATCTCGACGCGGAATTGCGCAGTGGCGAAACCTTGACCGATCCATCGCTGAGCGCGCGCTATCTGAAAGCCCGCCTGAGCGGTTATCCGTACGAAGTCTTCGCTTGCCTGTTCCTCGACAACCGCCATCGCGTGATCGCGTTCGAGGAATTGTTCCGCGGCTCGATCGACGGTGCCTCGGTGCATCCGCGTGAAGTGGTTCGGCGTTGTCTGGCCAACAACGCGGCCGCGGTGATCTTTGCGCACAACCATCCTTCGGGTGTCGCCGAGCCGAGCGCGGCCGATCGGGCCATCACCCTGCGGCTGCGCGAAGCGCTCGAACTCATCGATGTTCGCCTGCTTGACCATTTCGTCATCGGCGAGGGCGCGCCGACGTCGCTGGCCCAGCGCGGCTGGATCTGAAGCGGCTGTCCGCGGCTCTGCCGCACGCTCGCCGCGGCGTTCGTGTCTATACTCGCCACGGGGTCGGGGACGACGAAACGTGATACTCGGGTTCACCCACGAATTTCCAGCCGACGACGCCGAGCGCGCGTTGCCTGACGCTGTCTCTGCGCGCGCATTGCTGGGCGAACGCGCCGCACCGCTGGAAGCCTTGCTGACACGACGCGCTGAGGGATGGGGGCCGCTGATCCACAGCGCCGCTGACGCGGCGTTGCTGGCCCGCATAGCCGACGCGGTGCGCCTCGCACATGCACGTCTCGCATTGCGTCACGGACAACTGGGCAACGACTTCCACGCCTACCACAATGAAGGACACATCCTCGAAATCTGCGGCGGACGCATCGATCGTCTGCAGGTCGCACTCGGCTTGTCGGCGTTCCGACTGCGCGAATGGTGTGCGCTCATGCTGTTTGGCGCAGGCCACGATTTGCGCCAGCGCGAGGCGCGCCATGCGTTATGCGGCGTCGGCGCCAATGAACGCGCCAGCATCGAGGAAACCCAGCGCATTCTCGATGTCTGTGGTTTCTCCCGCGAAGGCGATGCCGATTTCTACGCAGCGACGGAGCTTATGATTGCCGGCAGCACGTTCGACGCGCGCCCGCCGCCGGACGGCCATCTCTACAACGCGGCCGATATGGTGCAAAGCGGCGGCGCGCTCGCCGATAGGCTTGAATCCATCCTTGACGCACAGCGGCCGCACTGGCGCGAGGATCCGCTGATCGTGCAGGCGCAGCGGCTGGCGCTGGTCGCGGCGGATCTGGATACCGCCAATGTCGCCGAGTCGTTCCGCCAATTCGCCACGACTGCCGAGAACCTGTGCCGCGAATGCGAAATGCTCAGCGGCCGCTCGCTTAATGCCGGCGAAAGCGCGCTGCCGGTGCTGCTTTTCCTGACCGACGGCCAGGAGCGCTTTTTTTTCGAGCTGCACCGCTTTCAGTCCGAATCCGGCCGGCGTGCGTTCGAGGCTGGCAAGCAGGCCAATGGGCCGCAGCTCAAAGCCTTGTGCTTGGGCGTGCGCGCGCGCATTGCGACGAACGGCGCGCCTGTCAACGGCGATCAGGTCATCGCAGTCTACCGGGCCGCCCTCGCAGCGATCGTCGCCTGACTCCCTTTCTTTCTTCTGCGAGAGAGCCGGCGGGAGCGATGCTCCCGGGCACGCTGCCTGAACCGCATCGCGGCTGCCGCCCCTGCCCCAAGAAATGCCAGCCTGCGATTTCTGCAACGCCACGCCGACCGTTACACTATGCGGCTATCTCGTTCGATGCGCTCGCCGTGAAAGACCCCATCCACGCCCTTGTTCTCGATGCGATTGCTGCGCTGCGCGCAGACGGCAGCTTGCCCGCGGATGGCTTACCGACCTTCGTCGTCGAACGCTCGAAAAACCGTGAACATGGCGATTTCGCGACCAATGTCGCGCTGCTGCTCGCCAAGGCTGCAGGACGCAAACCGCGCGATCTGGCGCAGGCTCTGGTAGACGCACTGCCGTCACGCACGGAGATTGCCAAGGTCGAGATTGCCGGCCCCGGCTTCATCAACTTCTTTCTCAGCCCCGCGGCGTACCAACGCGAAGTGCGTGCGGCCATCGAGGGAGGCGACGCCTATGGGCGCAGCGAGCGCGGGGCAGGCCGCACCGCGGGCGTTGAGTTCGTTTCGGCCAATCCGACCGGGCCGCTGCACGTCGGCCATGGACGCGCGGCAGCGATCGGCGATTGCATTGCGCGCGTGCTCGATGCGAATGGCTGGCGCGTGGTGCGCGAGTTCTACTACAACGATGCCGGCGCGCAGATCAACAACCTCGCTTTGTCGGTGCAAGCGCGCGCGCGCGGCGTCGAAGTGGACGCGCCGACCTGGCCTGCCGACGGTTATCGCGGCGACTACATCAAGGATGTCGCGCGCGCGTATCTCGATCGCGAATCCGTGCATGCCGAGGGCGCCGACATCGTCGGCTCGGGCGATGCCGATGATCTCGATGCGATTCGGCATTTCGCGGTCGCGTACTTGCGCCGCGAACAGGATCTGGACCTGCGCGCATTCGGCGTCGCGTTCGATACGCATTTCCTCGAATCGTCCTTGTACGCGGATGGCAAGGTCGAGGAAACCGTCAAGGAACTCATAGCGCACGGTCACGCCTACGAGCAAGGCGGCGCGCTATGGCTGCGCACGACTGACTTTGGCGACGACAAAGATCGGGTCATGCGCAAATCCGATGGCACGTACACCTACTTCCTGCCCGATGTGGCCTATCACCGCAGCAAATGGCAGCGCGGCTATGTACGCGCAATCACCGAACTGGGTTCCGATCATCACGGCTCGCTCGCGCGTGTGAAGGCTGGCCTGCAGGCGCTCGACGCCGGCATTCCGAAGGACTGGCCCGAATACGTGCTGCACCAGATGGTCACCGTCATGCGCGCTGGCGAGGAAGTTAAGCTGTCCAAGCGCGCCGGCAGCTATCTGACCTTGCGCGACCTTATCGACGAAGCCGGCCGCGATGCGACGCGTTACTTCCTGATTGCGCGCAAGTCCGATTCGCAACTGGTTTTCGACATTGATCTGGCGCGTGCACAGACCAACGACAACCCGGTTTACTACATCCAGTATGCGCATGCGCGCGTCTGCAGCGTGATGCGTCAGCTCGCCGAGCGCGGTCTCGCCTGGAACAGCGACAATGGTTTGGCCCAACTGGCGCTTCTGGACAGCGAACACGAATACGCGCTGATGGTCGAGCTATCGCGCTATGCGGAAGTCATCGAAGCGGCCGGCGAGAATCTCGAACCGCACTTGGTCGCAACGTACCTTCGCGAACTGGCCGCGGCGTTTCATGCTTGCTACAACACGCATCAATTCATCGTCGACGACGCGAATGTGCGCGACGCTCGGCTTACCCTCGCATCCGCCGTACGCCAGGTATTGGCGAACGGCCTCGACCTGCTGGGCGTATCTGCCCCGGAGAGCATGTAATGGCGGCAAAGAAGAACGGGCACCAGGCGACCCGCGGCGGCAGCCCACAGAAACCCGCTTGGTTGTGGCTGCTGATCGGCATGCTGCTCGGCATTGGCTTGATGTTGCTGGTGCTGGCCAAAGGATGGGTGCCTCTGTTGCGCAAGCCGAACCTGCCGCAGCCGAACCCGGAAGCGACCGCGCCGCACGAGAGCGAGGCGCCCGTGGCCGAAGCCAAGCCAAAGAAGAATTTCGACTTCTATCAGGTGCTGCCCGAGGCCGAGGTGGTGATTCCGGATGCGGAGTTGTCCGCCAAGGCGAAAGCGGAGCAGCAGGCGGCACACGCCAATCCCGCCACAGCGACAGGCGCGACCGCTCCAGCAACGACGTCCGCCGCCGCCAGTGGCCGCTACGTCCTGCAAGTGGGCTCCTATCCTGATCCGAAAGCTGCCGATGAAGCCAAGGCCAAACTCGCCATGACCGGTTTCATCGCGCAGGTGCAGCCGGTGACGATCAACGGCAAGACCTGGCATCGCGTGCGTCTCGGTCCGTACGCGAGTGCAAGTGAACTGGAAGCGGCCAAGCGCTCTCTCACCGACAACGGCATCAGCGCGATTGCATTGAAGGAAACGACGGCGCAGTAGCGCGAACCCTCTCCTTCGACGAAGGCGCCGACAAGCTCTTCCAAACTGGCATCCAACTGGCGTAAAGGTCAGAATCACACTCCGCAACAACAGGAAGCCGTCAAGCGTGAGAGCCTCTGTTCCACCTCCCGGAACCGAAGCGAATCGCGCAACATCCCTGTTGCGTACGCTGGTGCTGTGCGATCTCGTCGATTCGACCGCCTTGGTCGAGCAGCTTGGCGACCAGCGTGCCGCGCATTTGTTTCGCAAGCACGATCGTCTCGCACGCACGCTGATCCAGCAGTTCGGCGGCCAGGAAATCGACAAGACGGACGGTTTCCTGTTGATGTTCGATCGCCCGATCGAGGCGGTTGCTTTTGCGCTCGCGTATCAACGCGAACTGGCTGCACTGAACGCCAACGAAAAATCCAGGCTGGCGACACGCTTCGGCATCGTCGTGGGCGATGTGGTGGTGTGGGACAACGAAGCGGACGACATTCGCCGGGGCGCCAAACCGACCGAGGTCGAAGGGCTGGTCAAACCGGTCGCGGCGCGCTTGATGCAGCTGGCATTGCCGGGACAGATCCTGCTGTCCGGCACTGCCTACGAGATCGCGCACCGTGCGCAAGGTGAGCTTGGCGAAAAGCTGAGCGTCATTCGCTGGCGCACGCATGGCCGCTACCGTTTCAAGGGCGTGCCCGATCCGGTGCCGGTGTTCGAAGTCGGCGAGGAAGGCATCGCGCCGTTGAAAGCGCCGCCGTGGTCGGGCAAGGCGCACCGCGAAATGCCGGTCTGGCGCCGCCCGTTGAGTGTCGGCCTGGAATTGGCCATCGTCGCGGTGTTGATTGCGCTGCCGATCTGGTACCTGACCCGCCCGGCGCCAGCAATCGCGTTTGCCAGCCGCGACTGGGTCGTCGTCGGCAACCTGCACAATCTCACCGGCGAAAAGGTGTTCGACGATTCACTGCAAACCGCGTTTCGCATCGGCCTCGAACAATCACGCTATGTCAATGTCGTTCCGGATCTGCAAGTGCGCGCTGCGTTGAAACGCATGGAGCGCGACCCTGCAACGACCCAGGTCGACCGCGCGACCGGTTCGGAGGTTGCGTTGCGCGAAGGCGCGCGCGCTGTGATCTTGCCGACGATCGCGGAAATCGGCGGCCACGTGCGCATTACCGCCGAGGTCGTCGACCCGCACACGCAGACCTCGGTCTACAGCGACTCGGTAGATGGCATCGGTGAAGCGTCCGTGTTGCCGAGCATGGATGATCTGCTCAAGAAGATGCGCGGAAGGCTCGGCGAATCGCTGGCGAGCATTGGCGAGACGAGCGCGCCGCTGGCAGATGTCACGACCAGAAACCTGGACGCCCTGAAGGCGTATTCGCTGGGCATCCAGGCGATGGCCGACGCGAGGGCAGCGGATGCAATTGCACTGTTCAATCGCGCAACCGAGCTCGATCCCGACTTCGCGTTGGCGTACCTGTATCTCACCAATATCTATTACTCGACTGGCCGCTACGCGCTTGCACATGAGTACGTACAGAAAGCCTTGCGCAACCTGAAACGACTGACCATGCGCGAGCAGATGCAGGCGCAGGGTTTTGCGGCGTTCTTCGACAAGCCCGAGGTACTGCGCGACCGCTGGTCGACCTTCATCAAGCTCTACCCGGATGTTCCCGATGCGCATCAGGGTCTCGCCCTGGGTTTGTGGTGGTTTGACAACGATTTGAAGCATGCCGCAGAACAATTCGAAGTCGTCGCACGCAGTCGGCGGCCACAGCGCGGCATGTCCTGGCTGTTTCTGGGTGACATCCAGGTAGCTTTGGGGCAAGACGCGGCCGCAGCGAAAAGTTACGTTGCAGCACGCCAGGTCGGATCGCCGCAGATGCACCTCGATCCGGTCAGTCTGTTCGTTGCGCGGGGTGACCTGGCCGGTGCTGACGTCGCGCTCACCAAGGAAGACACGCGTCATTTTCCTTTTTTCGAGGTCGAAAGATCCCTGATGACAGCCGCGATCGATGTCGGACGCGGCGAGCTGGTCTCCGCGAGACAGGCGACGGAAGAGGCGGCCAAGGTGGCCGACCAGGCGAAGCTTGAAACATCACGGCAGCGTGCGCGGCTCGCCACGTTGGCCATACTGTTCGCGATGGGTGACAACGAGGCGACACGGGCGCTCGATACTTACGTTGATCAGGAATTGCTGCGTCTGTCCGCGGTGGCCGAAACCTACGATCTAAGCAGCTATACGCATCTGAATCTCGCAGCCATGCTGGCAATGCGCAACGGCAACAAAGCGGTCGCAGAACGAATATTGAAAGCGCTGAAGGCGAAGGTGGCAGCAAGCGAAAACTTCAGTCTTGAACAGCCTTATCGCATCGCCGCGTGCGAGATCGACATCGAACGCGATGCGCCCGCAGCCATCAAGTGTCTCGAAGCGCTCTTGTCAGAGCGCGCGTACTACCAGACACGGGTCGCATTGCTGCGAGCCTATGGTGCCGTCGGCAACGACAAAAAGGCATTGCAGACGGCGCACTGGTTGATCGACCACCGAGGTTTGGCGACGACAGAATGGCTCGGCGAATTCGCCGGCCGGACGATGAACCTGCTGGACTGTGACGAGGCGCTTGTTCGCGCCATCGAACTTGAGCAAAAGGGCGGCAACGGTGCCGCTGCCCATGCACTGTCGGCGCGGTTTCGATCGGCCTGGAAAAATCCGCAAGGCGAACCGCCGCTGCTGCGGCGGTTCCTGAAAGTTGATGGGTCAGGCGCCCAGCACGAAAAACATTAGCCCGACTTTGCCGTCCGCTTTTGCGCGAATCGCCTCGGCTTGCGTGCGGAACGTTTCTTTCGAAGGCAGGCTGCGCACAGCCGGCACATCGGCCGGGTCGACGTGTACCCCATGCTCGGCCAGCGCACTGACCGGATCCCCGATGTATTTCTCGCGGAACGCATCGTCGCTGCCAAGTCGTCCCAGCAGCTGATCCAGTTGGGCGGGCGTCGGGATTGCCGTGCTCATTGTCACCACCTCCATAAAAAGTTGAATTGGATACGCGTAGGCACAGCTTAGCAGGCCACAGCGGACCGCGAATGCGCGAAACTGTTGTTTTTCAGAGTGCAAAACGCATGACCAAACATCGCCGGGCCCGCCGTTGTGCAGTCCTGATGATCGAACCACGCGAGCAGCTTCGGCTTGATGTGAGCGGCCTTCTTGCCGGGGACAGCGCGCTTGCGTCACACATGACCTGCGTTGCGCTTGCCCCTCATCTCGATGCCGAGATCGAACTGGATGCCGACGAATTACTCGCCTTGATGCACATCGGGGAGACGCCGTGGCTTTCGATGGAGAAGCTGTTCCTGATTGCTTCACCCCTCATCATCGGGCAACTGCTGGACAAGGGTCTGCTGATCGGCGACGGAGAAGCGCACGCCGCAGTGCGCGAACGCGATGAGGCGATGCGCGAGGGACATTGGCGGCCGTTATCCGCAGTGGCCCACTACTTCAGCCGGTGGAGTGATACCGGCGTCGACGAGGATGCGCGGATCACCCGGCACCGCTCGATTACCGATCTGGTCGACGAGTACGGATTGCCACCGCCACATTTCACCGCTTGCGTGGCGCCCGAAAAACGCTTGGACCTGCCGTCACCGCAGGCATCCGCTCTGGACACGTTGTTTCGCCGACGCGTCACGTGCCGAAATTTCGATCCTTCGGCAAGTCTGACATGCAGCGAGCTCGGCGAAGTGTTGCATCGCGTCCTCGGTTGTCATGCTGTAGTCGAGGTCATTCCCGGCGTGTGCGGGCTCAAGAAAGCGCATCCATCGGGAGGCGGACTGCATCCGCTCGAACCGTATTTGCTGGTGCGCCGCACCGAGGGAATTGCAACGGGCCTGTATCACTACCATGCTGGCGACCACGCGCTGGAGCCGCTGCTGCAATTATCGGACGATGAAGCGCAGAAACTCGCGAAGCGCTTCGTCGCGGGCCAGGGATTTTTTGCGGATGCCGCCATCCATGTGGTGCTCGTCGCACGTTTTCGGCGTACGTTCTGGAAATATCGCAACCACCCCAAGGCGTATCGTGCAATCGTGCTGGAAGCCGGTCACGTTTCGCAGAACATTTACCTCGCCGCGACCGAGGTCGGCATGGGCGCCTATGTCACTGCGGCGATCAATGAAATCGATATCGAGCGGGCATTCGGTCTCGATCCCTTGCGCGAGAGCCCGGTCGCAGTTTGCGGATTCGGCCCTCGCGCGCCGGTGAAGACAACGATGGAACTCGATCCGCTGGGCGCCGTGTGGGACGAAGACGGTCGGCGCCGTTGACGGTGAAATCTGCATTGGGGATAGGGCAGCAATCAATGGCTGCAGCTGTTTCCCCACGGCGCCGAGTTGCAGGAACGAGATAGCCTATCGATTCGCGCACATACGCGCGCCACACTTGCGCCATGACCGACCAGCCCTTCTCCAGCGCCTGCGAACGCAATCGCGAACCAATTCTCGCGGTGCTGCGCACGTTTTTTGCCGATCGCCAGCGCGTAATCGAGATTGGCAGTGGCACCGGCCAGCACGCCGTGCATTTCGCGCACGCGCTGCCGCAACTGGAATGGCAAACCACCGATCGCGCCGAAAATATTCCCGGCATTTGCGCATGGTTGGGTGAAGCCGCATTGCCGAACACGCCGCCGCCACTCGAACTTGATGTTGCTGGAAGTAGGTGGCCGGCGACAACGTTCGACGCGGTTTTCAGCGCGAACACCCTGCATATCATGGCGTGGCGCGAAGTCGAGGCGCTGTTCGACGCGCTGCCGCGGGTGACGACCGCCGCTGCGAAGCTCGCGATCTACGGCCCGTTCAATGTCGATGGCGCGTTCACCAGCGCGAGCAATGCGGCGTTCGATGGCTCGTTGCGCCAGCGCGCGCCGCACATGGGCATCCGCGATATCGCGGCAGTCGACGCGCTCGCGCTCGGCGCCGGCTTCGTGCTGCTCAACGACATCACGATGCCGGCCAACAATCGTCTGCGATTGTGGCAGCGCGGCCGCGCATGACGAAGCCGATTCTGCTCGCGTGGAGTGGCGGCAAGGATTCAGCGCTGGCGCTGGAACGCATCACGTGCGATCCACGCTGGCGCGTCGAAGGTCTGCTGACATCGGTCACGACCGACTACGAGCGCGTCAGCATCCACGGCGTGCGTCGCTCGATCCTGCAGGCGCAAGCCAGCCGATCGAAGTTGCCGTTGATCGAAGCACGAATGCCGGCGCAGGCGTCGAACGCCGTCTACGAAACTTCGTTTGCAGCGGCATTGGACGTCGCACGCACGCGCAATCCGGAAATCGCAACCATTGCATTCGGGGATTTGTATCTGACCGATGTGCGCGCATATCGCGAAAATCTGCTTGCCCGCCTCGGCTGGCGCTGCGAATTTCCGCTATGGGGTGAAGACACCAGGCAGCTTGCACGGCAGCTCGTTTCAGGCGGCTACCGAGCGACGCTGTGCTGCGTCGATACGCAACAGCTCGATGCGCATTGGTGCGGACGCGAGTTTGATGGCGCCTTGCTCGACGCGTTGCCCGCGGCATGCGATCCGTGTGGCGAGAACGGCGAGTTCCACACCTGCGTCCACGCTATGCCAATGTGGGCGCAGCCGCTGGAGTTCGTGCGCGGCGAGCGCGTGCTGCGTGATGGACGCTTTGAATACATCGATCTGATCGAACGACGCGCGAACCAGGGGTTGCCCAAGTCGGCGTAGCAAGGAAACCCTTCACGTCGGTCGTTTTTCGCCTTTGCTGGCCGCCCTGCGCGGTCGCTCTGGCGCCCTTATTTGACCTGGCTCACCATCCATTCGACGGTGGCCTTGATCTGCGCATCGTTCAGCGCCGGGTTGCCGCCTTTCGCCGGCATCACGCCGGTCTTGCCGGTGTAGCCCTCGATCGCATGCTTGACCAGCGTCTCGATGCCTTCGGCGACGCGCGGTGCCCAAGCCGTCTTGTCGCCGACTTTGGGCGCCCCGGCAACACCGGTTTCGTGGCAACTGTGGCAAAGACTGCCGAAGATCGTCTTGCCATCGGTAGTGCCGCCGTACGCCACCTGCGATGCGGCGGCCGTCGCTGCGGCAGCCTGTGCGGCCTGCATGGCGGCTCGGCCGGTGTCGCCGGCATACACGCCACCGACCGGTGCTATACGCTGCTCCAGAACCTTCGCCTTGTCCGGATTCTGCGGCGGCGGATTATTGCTGTAAATGTGCATCGCGAGCCCGCCGAGCAACATGGCGGTGATGGCGAGAAAGCCGATCAGCAGGGCAAAACGCTTGAGAAAGACCGCATCGGTCTTGGTGATGGGATTGCTCACTGAACCACCTCGGACAAAGACGCGAGCGCGCATCAAGCGCAATCGGCGTGAAAAAAAGTCGCACGAGTATAGCGGTCGGGTCCGAGGCACGGAAGGCAGCGAGCGGAGTTCCGCCTCAAATGGGAGTGCGCCCGGAAACAGCGATTGCAATCTACGCCATCAGTATCGCGATCCGCTAAAAAGGCGGTATCGGTCCATGCGGCCAGACCTAGTCGGACCTCAAACTCACCGGCGATCGCACCAAAGATGCAAATATGAAGCCGCGCGTGTCCGGCGCGCCCGCTGGAGGGTGTGAAGCGCAAAGTTGCGCTGGGCTATACTTTGCGTCTTCGCGCGGGGAGCTCTGTCATCAGGAGGAAGTCCGTTGCGAGAAACCGCTCCTGCGCGCC
>CAJDTR010000023.1_pt1 | contig 24973 bp, 27 predicted proteins | sample 7389891 | NCBI WGS metagenome assembly CAJDTR01 (sample SAMEA7055657, study PRJEB34461) | soil metagenome | biome: terrestrial ecosystem; feature: Peninsula; material: soil | place: Antarctica | collected 2016 | reverse complement strand
ACTCAGGCGCTCATCACGCTTACTTGATCTTGCCTTCCTTGTACGCCACATGCTTGCGCACGACGGGGTCGTATTTCTTGACCTCCATCTTGTCGGGCGTATTTTTCTTGTTCTTGTCGGTGGTGTAGAAGTGACCGGTGCCGGCCGAGGAGATGAGACGGATCTTGTCGCGCTTGGATGCCATGATTTAATTACTCCTCAGACCTTTTCGCCACGGCCGCGAATCTCGGCGAGGACGACTTCGATGCCTTTCTTGTCGATCGTGCGCAGCCCGTGGCTGGACACGCGCAGGGAGATCCAGCGGTTCTCGCTGGGAATCCAGAAGCGGCGCTCGTGGAGGTTCGGCAACCAGCGGCGCCGGGTCTTGTTGTTGGCGTGGGAAACATTATTGCCGGAAAGCGCTCCCTTTCCGGTGACTTGGCAGACTCTGGCCATTGCGAACCTCTCGTGAAACGTGTTTTCCATCCTTGGCCAGGACGGTGGCGGCCCAGCGGCGGCGAAGCGCCATGCGATGCTGGAAAGGCTTGTTCGATCGACGCGGGCGAATCGCACACCGCATTCCGCGTACCCCGAAGGGCTACGAACGGCCAAGCTAGCCGCGCTTTATAGCGGAATCAGCGGCTTGCGGCAAGAGTCTGGGCGCGCGCAACGCGTTTGGCATCCTGTGGCTGCAACGCGCCGAAGCACAAAACGTATCCGGCTTACAGTTCCTCTACGGCGCTGCGACGGGAACGCTTGATCAGCCAGCCGACCCCGCGCAAATCCGCGATGCCGACCAGCGCGCGACCGAGATTATTGTACTTCGACACGCCGGTGCCGCGTGCGCGATGGTTGACGGGGACGCTCAGCACCTGCCAGCCGGCGCGTTGCATCAGCGCAGGCAGGTAGCGATGCATGTGGTCGAAATAGGGCAAGTCGAGGAATGCGGCGCGCTCGAATAGCTTGATGCCGCAGCCAGTGTCCGGCGTCGCATCGCGCAGCAGATAACTGCGGATCCAATTGGCCAGACGCGAAGCAACACGTTTGCTGCCGCTGTCCTTGCGCGCCACGCGCCAGCCGGCGAAGAGCTTGATTGCTTCTGCCGAATCGGTTCGCATCGCGAGCAGTTTCGGAATATCGGCCGGGTCGTTCTGGCCATCGCCATCAAGCGTGGCGATCCACGCGCCCCGCGCGGCCTTGACGCCGTTGCGGATCGCGGTGCTCTGGCCGCTCTGCGCGACATGGCGGATCACGCGTAGTTCCGGGAAGGCGACCTTGGAACGCGTCAGCACGCGCAGCGAGTCGTCCTTGCTCGCATCGTCGACGTAGACGATCTCGAAATCGACGTGGCCGCGCAAGGCGGCTGCTATTTCGGCCAGCAGCGGCGGAATATTGTCCTGCTCGTTGAACACGGGCACGACGACGGAAAGTTCGGGCATGGCGCTTCGGGTATTCGCGGCAGGCGCGCATTATCGCCGATCGCAGAACAAGGGCCAGCGCGGCGGAAAGGGCTTGGCGAACTCAGCGGCTGCCGGCGGCGACCTCAGGCGAGCCTTCGATTGCCCCGCGCCACAAGTGCTCAAGCGCGTCGAATCGATCCGCGGTTTGCGCCAGCAATACCAGCGTGCCTTGCGCGATCGGCACCTCGCGGCCGGCAAAACCATCGCGATGGAAGTCTTCGCTGGCCTTGACGCGATGATCGACCACGTAAACAACGCTGACCGGCGCGCCGTTTTCGGGCATCACCATGTGCACGCTCTTGTAGGGGCCGATCGGGCATTCGTTCACATAGGCAACGTCGCCGGGAACCGCTGCGGCCAGACGCACAGCGCGATCGGAAAACGCTTGTTGCACTTTTTCGGCCGGCACCGGCGCGCGCAGATTCAACGCATCACGTTCCTCGCCCGTGACGTGCGCGACGACCAGAGCGGGCAGTGTCGTCGACGATTGGACGCGCACGATACCGACGACCAACGCGATGGACGCGGCCGCAGCCAGTGCGATCCATGCAAACCGGCGATGCGTGCTGCGTTCGTGGTTGCGCGCGCCGGTCAACTGCGCGAGCAGGATGCGGTCGGCAAGACCGGCCGGAACCGGCACCGCCAGCGCGCTGGCAAGGCGCGTTTCGAAGGCGTGCGCGCGCGCGCACGCGTCAGCGCAGAATGCGCAACTTTCCAGATGCTCACGCGCTGCAGGATCGCGCACGTGTGGATCGCTGCCAAGCTGGCGGCGGAACTCAAGGCAATCCATACAACACCGCCTCCTTGTCGCCGCCATCGAGCAGCGCTTTGAGTTTCTGGCGTGCGCGGAACACTTGGGTCATCACCGCCGCTTCACTGGTGCCGAGCTGGCGCGCGATTTCGGTGCACGAGAAACCGCCGAGTACCTGCAGTACCAACGGCTCCCGATATTTCGGGTCGAGCTTGGCGATTGCGGCGCGCACGACCGAATCCTCGCCGAGGTGTTCGGGGCCCGCAGAGGGGTCGCAAATCTCAAGATCGCTGATATCGGTGGTCGGCATCGGTTTGCGTTCGTACAGACGGGCATTCTCGCGGCGCAGGATTGTGGTCAGCCAGGCTTTGGCTGCGACGTTTTCGCGCAGCGCATCGAGCGATCGCCAGGCGCGCAGAAACGTTTCCTGGACCAGATCCTGTGCCAGCGCATCCTGGCCGCACAACCAGTACGCGTAGCGATACAGTTCGCCCGAATGCGCCCGCACCAAAGCCTCGAACTGTTGCTGGCGGTTGCTCACAGGGTGAACAGACCGGGCGTTGCCGTGATTGCTTGCAGCATCGGTCATGGTACGAGACCTGCCTTCAATACCGCCTTGCCACGTCGCGCGCGCATCATCGCGCGATCAGCGAATGCGACCCAGGATACCGTCGAGTTCGTCGAGGCTGTGATAGTGAATCACCAGTTTGCCGCGTCCGTTGCGCGCATGCGCCACGCTTACGCGTGTCGCCAGCTTCGCGGCCAGATCACGCTCAAGCGCGGCGATATTCGGGTCTTGTTTCACGGCCGCTTTGGTGCCTTTGGACACGCCGACCTCGCCGCGGCGCACCGCTTCTTCCAGCTCGCGTACCGACCAGTTCTTTGCGGCAGCCTCGCGCGCCAGCGCAATGGCGCGCTTTTCCGGCAAGGTTGCCAGCGCGCGCGCGTGACCCATGTCGAGTTTGCCGGCGTCGAGCAGGCGCTTGACCTCGGCCGGAAGGTCGAGCAGACGCAACAGGTTCGATACCGCTGCGCGCGAACGACCGACCGCATCGGCAGCTTGCTGATGGGTCAGTTCAAATTGATCGATCAGGCGCGACAAGGCTTGCGCTTCCTCCAGCGGCGACAGGTCTTCGCGCTGGATGTTCTCGATCAGGGCCATCGCGACGACGGCTTGATCAGCGACGACTTTCACGAGCGCTGGAATTTCGTCGAGACCGGCCTGGCGCGCCGCGCGCCAGCGGCGTTCGCCGGCAATCAGTTCATAGCGGCCCGGCCCGATCGCGCGCACGACGATCGGCTGGATAACCCCCTGCGATTTGATCGAGGCAGCCAGTTCCTCGATTTTTTCCGGATCGAATGCCTGCCGCGGCTGGTACTTGCCCGCCACAATGGCATCGATGGCGAGCGAGCGCAGTTCGCCTTCGATGTCCTGCGCCGCGCCGGGGCCGATATCGCCGCCAAGCAGCGCATCAAGCCCGCGCCCGAGTCCAAGTCCGCGTTTCTTCGCTGCCATGTGATGTTCCCTTTTGCGCTCGTCCCTGATCGCGAAAGCAAGAGCGGCCATCCTGGCCGAACTATTCAATTGGAATGCGCGGCTGACGCGGTCGCTTTCGCGCGCCGCAACATCTCGCCGGCGAGGCCGAGGTACGCGATTGCGCCGCGTGATTCGCGGTCGTAGAGATTGATCGGCTTGCCGTGACTGGGCGCTTCGGCCAGGCGTACGTTGCGTGGAATGATCGAGCGCAGCACCTTGTCGCCAAAATGTTTGGTGAGTTGCAGGGACACTTCATTGCCGAGGTTGTTGCGCGCGTCGTACATCGTGCGCAGCAGACCTTCCACTTCCAGTTGCGGGTTGAGGCGCATGCGCACCGCCTTGATCGTGTCGAGCAGGCTGGAAAGACCTTCCAGCGCAAAGTACTCGCACTGCACCGGAATCAGCACGCCGTGCGCGGCTGTGAGCGCGTTGATAGTCAGCAAATGCAAAGTGGGTGGACAGTCGATCAGGATCGTCTGGTAGCGTTCGCCGAGCTTGGCAATCTGCTCCTTCAGGCGCGATTCGCGCGCGAGCGCGTCCATGAGCTTCAGTTCGGCGGCGGTGAGATCGCCATTGCCGGGGAGCAAATCGAAACCACCCTCGGTCGGCAGGATCACATCTTCTATGCGGGCTTCGTCAAGCAATACCTCACAACCGTTGGGCTTGGTTGTGCGCTTGTCGACGCCCGAAGCCATGGTTGCGTTGCCCTGCGGATCGAAATCTATCAGCAGCACGCGCCGTCCCGCCTCCGCCAGCGCGGCTGCGAGATTGACTGCGGTCGTGGTCTTGCCGACGCCGCCTTTCTGGTTCGCAACCGCGATGATGCGCGTCATGTCAGTGCCGCCGTCCCGTGTCCAATTCCGTTGTGCGTGCCGTGAACACGCCTGATTACAACGACGTGGCGCTGCGCCTCCAAACCCGGCACGTCGAGCGCAATAATCTGGTCAACACGAAAGCCGACCGGCAATGCCGCAAGCTCATCCTGCGGGAAGCGCCCCTTCAACGCCAGCCAGACCCCCTGAGGCGCGAGCAATTGACCGCCCCAGCGCAGCATGTCGGCAAGGCTCGCGAACGCGCGCGCAGTGATGCAATCAAACTCACCCTCCACACTCTCGACGCGTGCTTCAACGACGCGTACGTTGGTCAATCCCAGTTCGCGCACCGCGGCGCGCAAAAACCGGGTTTTCTTGCCGTTCGAATCAACCACGGTAATGTGGCGCTCAGGCGCGACGATCGCCAGCGGCAGGCCCGGCAAGCCCGCGCCGCTGCCGAGATCGGCGAGGGTCGCTCCCGTCACGTGGGGAACGATCGCCAGAGAATCGAGCAGATGTCGCGTAACCATTTCCGCCGGGTCGCGCACCGCGCTCAGGTTGTAGGTTCCGTTCCAGCGCGCCAGCAGATCGACGTACGCGAGCAGTCGGGTTATCGACGCATCGGCAAGATCAAGGTGCAGCGCGGCCAGACCCGCATTCAGGCGCTGTCGCAGCCGATCATTGTCAGACAAGGGGCGGTCGGACATGGCGGTCGCAACGTGTCGGGTCGCGCAGTATCGGTGCGCACGCGCTCAAAATCCACCGCCGCAGAAGAGGCGGCGGATCGGTGCGGCGCCATCAGTCCAGCGCGGTCAGGTCAACGCGGGCAATCAGCAAACCACACTCGCGCAATTCGCCATTGAGCGATTGCTTGAGCCATTGGCGACGCCCATCCGCCGTTGGCGGCAAGACGGCACTCTCGAAAAGTCGCAGCATCGCGCAGCGCAACAACTCCTGGACATCCTCGATCACCACCCCGGCGCGCTCCGGATCGAGCACCTGGAAATACACCACACCACGAAAATTGTGTCCGTCACGAGCCAACTCTTCGACGGGAACCGCCGCGCCGGCGAGGCTGATCTTGTGCGTCACCCGCTCGACCAGTGGCAACACCAGGTGGGTGCCGGCGCTGACGATACGAACGTGACCATCCATGCGACGGAAAGCGTAGACGTGGCCTTGCGGAATGCGCCGCACGGAGGCGAGCACCAGCAAGGTGAGTGCGCATAATGCTGCAAGGATGGTTGGGGACAACATTTTATTTTCTTCTACAGCGGGTTACGGGGTTATCTGCGAGAATTACAACATGTTAACGGACGCAAAACTAACGAATGCTTAACAGATTAGCTTGCTGCGCCGCGTCATTGCTGTGACCTCAGCCAGTAGCTTGGGTTCCAGCGGACAGGTTCCAACAAGGCCCACGCGTACAATTGGCCCATCCTTGGCTCGCGCTCGTCGTCCGTTCCCATGACCTACCCGAACACCCGCATGCGGCGCATGCGTCGCGACCCCTTTTCACGCGCATTGATGCGCGAAACCGACTTGATGCCGACCGACCTGATTCTGCCGGTGTTCGTGCATGAAGAGCAGGTGAAACGAGTGCCGGTTGCCTCGATGCCTGGGGTCGATCGCGTCTCCATTGACCAGCTCCTGCACGTCGCCGAACAAGCCCAGGAACTCGGCATTCCGGCGCTGGCGCTGTTTCCGGTAACCCGGCCGGAGGCGAAAAGCCTCGACGCACGCGAAGCCTGGAATGCAGAGGGTCTCGTCCAGCGCGCGGTGCGCGCGTTGAAAAAACACTGTCCGGAATTGGGCGTAATTACCGACGTTGCGCTCGATCCGTTCACGACGCATGGTCAAGACGGATTGATGGACGATGTAGGTTACGTCGTCAACGACATGACCGTCAAAGCGCTCGTGAAGCAGGCGCTTTCGCACGCGCAAGCGGGCGCCGATATCGTCGCGCCCTCGGACATGATGGACGGCCGCATTGGTGCGGTGCGCACGGCTCTGGAAGCGCAAGGCTTCGTGCACACGCGCATTCTCGCCTATTCGGCGAAATACGCGTCCGCCTTCTACGGGCCGTTCCGCGATGCGATCGGTTCCTCCGGCAATCTTGGAAAAGGAAACAAATATACCTATCAGATGGACCCGGCAAATGCGGACGAAGCGTTACGCGAGGTCGCGCTCGATCTGGAAGAAGGCGCCGACATCGTGATGGTAAAGCCGGCCTTGCCGTATCTGGATATCGTGCACCGCGTGAAGCTGGCGTTTGGCGTGCCGACGTTCGCCTATCAGGTCAGCGGTGAGTACGCGATGCTCAAAGCCGCTGCACAGAATGGATGGATAGACGAGCGCGCCTGTGTGCTGGAAGCGCTGACGGCCATCCGTCGCGCTGGCGCCGATGCGGTGCTGAGCTATTTCGCGCTCGATGCGGCGCGCTGGTTGCGCGAGGCGCATTGATCTTCGCGCCGCAGGCGCACGTGGCCTTTCCAATGCGAACGAGCTCGCCAGCGTGAGCGAAATGTTGCCGATCGCCGCAGTTCTGCCCCAACTGCTGGCGGCGCTGCAAAACCATTCACGCGTCGTGCTCGAAGCCCCACCCGGCGCCGGCAAGACCACCCAGGTGCCACCGGCATTGCTTGCTGCACAATGGCTCGCCGGGCGCAAAATCCTGGTGCTGGAACCGCGCCGCATTGCCGCACGCGCCGCGGCCCAATTCATGGCTGCGCAGCGCGGCGAACCGGTGGGCGAAACGATCGGCTATCGCATTCGCTTCGAAGCGAAGATTTCCGCGGCGACGCGAATTGAAGTGGTCACCGAGGGCATCCTGACGCGGATGATCCAGGATGATCCGGAACTGCCCGGGGTCGGCGCGATCGTGTTCGACGAATTCCACGAGCGTCATCTGCACGGCGATCTGGGCGCAGCGCTTGCGCTCGATGTGCAGGCAAATCTGCGTGCGGATCTTCGCCTCGTCATCATGTCGGCAACGCTGGACGGCGAACGCATCGCGCATTGGTTCGATGCCCCACGCGTGACCAGTGCAGGTCGCAGTTTTGCGGTGCGCATCTCGCATCCGCCCACCCGCGCAAGCGAGGTGTGGCCCGACCGCGGCTGGCCGTTCCAGTTGCGGCGTGCGGTCGAACTTGCGCTCGCCGAAAACGAAGGCGACGTGTTGGTGTTTTTGCCAGGCAAGCGCGAGATCGAGATAGCGCGACGCACGCTCGAGACCTTGGATGGTGGGAGCGGCGGCAGCCGCGATGCTTCACCGGTTGACGCCAGCGAAGGCGCAACGGCATCGCCGCTCCCACAACAATCCGAGGCGATCATCATCGTGCTGCTGCACGGCGAACTCTCCCTCGCCGAGCAACACACCGCGCTGAGCACGGCAGCGTCGGGCACGCGTCGCTTGATACTTGCCACGAACGTTGCCGAGTCGAGCGTCACCCTGCCCGGCGTACGCGCCGTGGTCGATAGCGGCCTCGCACGCGAACCACGTTTCGATCCGAATTCGGGATTCACGCGACTTCAAACCGTGACCATTTCCCAAGCATCGGCCGATCAACGAGCGGGCCGCGCCGGTCGCCTGGGACCGGGTGCGTGCTATCGGCTGTGGCCACAGAGCCGGCGTCTGGATCCACAGCGCACACCAGAAATCGCACAAGTGGAATTGTCGCAACTTGCGCTCGAGCTGGCCGCGTGGGGATCGGACGCGCTGCGGTGGCTCGACCCACCGCCACCCGGCGCGCTCGCGCAAGCCCGCGATCTGCTGCGTCGACTCGGTGCGCTCGATAGCGATGCACGCATCAGCGCGCTCGGCCGAAGCATGCTCGGCCTCGGTGCGCACCCGCGTCTCGCCGCCGCCGTGCTGCGCGCGCCACCACCGCGGCGCGAGTTTGCGTGCGATCTCGCCGCCTTGATCGAGGCGCGCAATCCCTTGCGCGGTGATGCCGGTCGCAGCGACGACTTCCGTGCACGCGTCAGCGCATTGAAGGCGTGGCGCGGGCGTAGTCACGCGACTGGGCGCGACATCGGCGCCCTGTCGGCGATTGCTCAGGCAGGCGATGCGTGGCGGCGGCGCGCGATTCCTGGCCGGAGTGGTGGCAGTCGCGAGGATTTTTCCCGATCGGCAGCCAGTGGCAAGAGTTGCGAGGCTGACGCCGATTCCACGGACGCTTCTTTCGTGGCCGGCACTGTGCTGATGCATGCCTTTCCCGACCGCATCGCGCGCCAGGACCCGAACGACCCGCGCCGCTATCAGCTTGCCAATGGCCGCGGCGCGCGCCTGCTGCACGAAAGCACGTTGTATGGCGAGTCGTGGCTGGTCATCGTCGACCTGCGCTACGACGAACGCGACAGCCTGATCCTTTGCGCGGCGCCGCTCGATCCCGTTGTACTCGAACGCGATTTTGCGCCACGTTTCACGCGCACCCGCAGCGTGCGCTGGAATCGTGAAACGCGTTGCGTCGAGGCATACGAGGAGCATCGTTTCGATGCGATCGTGCTGCAGCGTCGGGCAGTGCCGGCGCAGCCGCACGAGGCGGTACCGGCCCTGCTGACTGCGCTGCGCGATCTGGGCCTCGATGCGTTGCCATGGAGTGAGCACGCACGTGAGTTGCGCCTGCGCGCACAGGCTCTGCGCAGTTGGTGTCCGGAGCTTGGCTTGCCGGATTTTTCCGATGTAGCCCTGCTCTCGTCGCTGGAAGAGTGGCTCGCGCCAGTGCTTGCGAACAAACGCCGGCTCGATGCATTGCAGTCGACGGAACTATCCGATGCGCTGGCGGCGCGGCTGGACTTTGCCATGCGCCGCGCACTCGATGCGCAAGCGCCCGCTTCGATTGTCGTGCCAAGCGGAATGCAGCGACGTATCACCTACGCCGCCGACTCGCAGCCCGTGCTCGCCGTCAAGCTGCAGGAATTGTTCGGTCTCGCCGACACACCGCGCATCGCGAACGGCCGCGTCGCGCTGACTCTGCATCTGCTTTCGCCGGGCGGCAAACCCGTGCAAGTCACGCAGGATCTGAAGAGCTTCTGGGAACGCACGTATCCGGAAGTGAAAAAGGAACTCAAAGGACGCTATCCGAAACATCCGTGGCCGGATGATCCATGGACGGCGGCGCCGACGCATCGTGCGAAACCTCGGCGATGACCATGCGCGATGGGAGCGCCGACAGGCGCCATACTTTTCAAGGGCGGCCGGAACCATTGAGCGTACCAACTGTCGCAGACCCGATGCGTCTTAATCTGAATCAGGCGAATCTTCCCATGAGTAATCCGCAACGCGTCCTTCCCTGGATGATCGCCTTTCTTGTCGCCATCGGCGCGCTTGCTGTGCTGCTTGCGCCGCGATTGGCGGCGATTTTTGCCGCCAACCCGTTTTTCAATGGCGTCATTCTCGCAGTGCTCACCGGCGGCATTGTCGTCAACCTGCGCCAGGTATTTGTGCTGTCACGCGAAGTGGCTTGGATCGATGCCTTTCGGCGCTCCAATCCAGACCAGAAAATATCCGGTACGCCGCATCTCCTGGCGCCGATGGCGCGCATGCTCGATGGTCGCGCGCGCGGACGTGCAGCGTTGTCGGCGCCTTCGATGCGCACGATTCTCGACAGCGTGCAGTCGCGGCTGGAAGAATCGCGCGATCTGTCGCGCTATCTCATTGGCCTGGCGATCTTCCTCGGTCTGCTGGGCACGTTCTGGGGTTTGCTGGTCACGATTCGCTCGGTGTCCGACATTATCGGCACACTCGACGTCGGCAATGATGCGGTGACGATGTTTGGCTCGCTGAAGCAAAATCTGCGCGAGCCGCTGGGCGGCATGTCGACCAGTTTTTCGACCTCGCTGTTTGGTCTGGCCAGTTCCCTGGTCATCGGCTTTCTCGATCTGCAGGCCGGTCACGCGCAAAACCGTTTCCACAACGAACTGGAAGAATGGTTGTCCGGCATGACGCGTTTGTCGTCGGGTTCCGCGCTGGAAGCGGATGCGTCGGTGCCGGCTTACGTGCAAGCCTTGCTTGAACAGACTGCGGACGGTTTGGAGCGCATGCAGCGCGCGATTGTCGAGAGTGAACGCGAACGCCACGGAACCGGTCAGCAACTGGGCGAATTGGGCGTGCAGCTTGGCCGCCTGGCCGATCTGCTCAGTCGCGATGCGCGCGAGCGGCAAGCCACTGGCGAAGTGCAGGATGAGCTCAAAGCCGTGTTGCGCCAGCTTGCCAATCAGAACCCACCGATTGCGCAATTTTCTGACGAGCTGCGCAGCGAACTACGACTGCTGTCGCGCACAATCGCGGCCGCGATGGATGGGCGCGCCCGGCCTTCTCCGCCGCCGATGACCGCCGAGCGCGAGCCTTCCCGGTGAGCGCGCGCCTGCGCCGTCGCCGCACTTTCGATATCTGGCCAGGTTTCGTCGATGCGTTGACGTCGCTGATCATGGTCATGATCTTCGTGCTGCTGATCTTCGCGATTGGCCAGTTCGTGTTGTCCGATACCCTGGCAGGCAAGAATCGTGCGCTGGATGCGCTCAATTCGAAAGTCGCGGCGCTGGCAAGAACCTTGTCGCTGGCCGAGGACAGCAAACGCACGCTTGATGCGAAAGTTGCAGAACTCTCCGTCTCCCTCGGCCAAGCCAGCGGCGAGCGCGAGCAACTGAAGACCGCGCTGGATAACGCGACCAGCGAAGGCGCGAAGCTCAACGTGGACATCGCTGCGTTGAACGCGCTCAAGCAGCAGCTGGAAGCACAGGTGGCGAGCCTCTCCGCTCAACTGGATACGTCGAAACAGGATATGGTCAAGCAGACCGATCTGACCTCGGCCGCTTCGGCGCAGGTGGAACTGCTCAATCGGCAGCTTGCCGCGCTCAACGAGCAACTCGGCAAGATTCAAGCGGCGCTTGGCGTGGCGAACACCGAGGTGAAATCCAGGGACGCCAAGATTGCCGACCTCGGCAAGCAGCTCAACATTGCGCTGGCGAACAAGGTGGGCGAACTCGAACGCTACCGGTCGGAATTTTTCGGCAAGCTGCGTGCGGCGCTCGGCGAACGCAGTGACGTGCGCGTAGTCGGTGATAGGTTCGTGGTGCCGACGGATATCCTGTTCGAATCGGGTTCGGCCGATCTCGGGCCTGCAGCGCAGGACCGCCTCGCTGCGTTGGCGCTGACCGTACGTGAGATTGCCTCAGAAATCCCCTCGAGCATCGATTGGGTGCTACGCATCGACGGCCATACCGACCAGCGCCCGATCCACACGGCGCAGTTCCCCTCGAACTGGGAGTTGTCGACTGCGCGCGCGGTCGCCATCGTGAAATACCTGGTCGTGCAGGGCATTCCAGCGCATCGCCTGTCCGCCAATGGCTTCGGCCAATTCCGCCCCCTCGACAACGCGGACACGCCGGAGGCGTGGGCGAAGAACCGGCGCATCGAGATCCAGCTTACCAATCGGTGAGGAGCGGAATACGGGATGGATCGAAGTGGCTCGCGATTGCCACATGTCGACCGACTTTATCGACGCGTCGTGGCGTATGCCTTTTCCCTCATTTCCAATCCTGTTTTCTCGCGCTGGCTGATGATCACGCTGCCGAGAATCAGCGTGCCGGCAACGAGCATGGTCAGGGTTGGCGTTTCTCCAAGCAGCAACCAGCCCCAGGCGACTCCGAACAATGGCACCAGATACGTGCAGGTCGTCGCGCGCGGGGCGCCGACGCGCTGGATCAGGCGGAAGAAAAATGCGTATGCGATACCCGTGCAGAGCACGCCGAGCAAACCCGCGCACAGCCACGACAGGCGCGGTGGCTGCACCGTCGGCCACGCGTGGAGAGCGAACGGCGCCAGCATCAACGCTGCGCACACGAGCGTACCGGCGACCGCGCCGATCGGTGGCAAGTCCGCAAACCAGCGTTTGGTGAAATTCGCTGCGAAACCATAGCAAAAAGATGCGGCGGCACCGGCCAGCGCTGCCTGCGCGACGTGTTCGCCCGCAGTCTTGCCGCTCGCCAGCACGACCACGCCGACGAAGCCGGCGAGCATCGCTACGCCGCGCCTGATGCCGATGCGCTCGCGATATACCAGTAGCGCGATCAGCGCGGTGAACAGTACCGTCAGGCTGTTGGCGATTGCGCCAATGCCGGCAGGGGCGCGTTCGGCGCCCCACGCGAACAGCGTGAAGGGGACGGCCGAGTTCAATGCGCCGACGATCGCAAAACGCAGCCATAACGCACGCGTGAGGCGAGCGCGCATCTGCCACAGGAATGGCAGAACGATCGCCGCGCCGAGCACGATGCGCACCTCGACCAGAGCGAACGGTCCAAAATCGGCGGCGGCGACGCGCATGAACAGGAACGACCCACCCCAGATCGCGCCGAGCGCAATCAGCTCAAGTGGGGTCCGCCAATCCACGGACGATGCGGCGGCAAGCGATTCGGACATTTCAAGTCATTGGTCAGGGGGACTGCGTGCACTCTACGGAGTCGGCGCATCTTTGCCCGGGCCGGTTCGCGCGTATTCGATGGAACCAGTTGCGCGTATGCCAAAGGCGCTCCGCAACCCTGTGCACGGACGGTGTCGCGTGGAAAGGCTCACGACCGTCCGCAACGCAGATGAAATTCCCAGCACACATCGCGCCGACCGTTGTTGCCCCAAGTGCCGCGCAAGTCGCATTCGATCAAGCTGACCGGATCCTCACCCGTCGCCTTGAGATAGCGCTGGCTCGCCGACCACGAGCGCAGGTAGGCGAGAAACTGCTCGACCGTCCACTGCGTGCGCATCGCGAAACGCGGGACGGCCAGTTCGATGAATGGAAACGGCAAATCGCGGTAGCCCGTTTCGATATGTGCGCGCTCCGGCGGCCAGTAGGGTCCGGTCAAATCGACGTAGAGGCGATCCTTCACTCCATCGACTGCTGCGTCGACATGACAATCGCCATACGTCCACGCAGCGAACAGGCCGCGCGGTTTCAGCACGCGGCGCACTTCGGCGTAAAACAGGTCAAGGTCAAACCAGTGCAACGCCTGCGCGACTGTTACGAGGTCGGCGCTTGCATCCGCAAGGCTGCCGCGTTCGGCCAGCTCGACGCGGTAATCGATATTCGGTTTCGTCTCGGCGTTCGCGATCTGCGACGCACTCGGATCAGTGGCAACGACTCGCGCAAAGTGCGCGGACAAAGCGAAGGCCGCCTGGCCGTTGCCACAACCCGCATCCCAGGCCAGGTCACGCGCCGGCGCCTGCGTCGCAAGCCAGTCGAACAACGCATCCGGATAGGTTGGACGGGCTCCGCGATAGCCGTCAGCGTGCCCTGAAAAATGGTCCTTGAAGGTCATGCGGCGCGGGCCGTTCGAGGTTGTTGTGTCTGCATTTTACGTGACGCCCGGCCTATGCAAGGCGATATTCGCCTGGCGCGAGGCCGCCCAAATCGTGCTCGCCGCTGCGCGTTCTAATCAGGCGCAAGGTTGGCAGGCCGACCGCCGCGGTCATGCGCCTTACCTGCCGGTTGCGGCCTTCGCAGATCGTCAGTTGGAGCCACGCATCCGGCACGCGCTTGCGAAAACGTATCGGTGGCTCTCGCGGCCACAGCCAATCCGGTGCCGCAGCGAGTAGGCGCGCATCGGCGGGAAGCGCAAGTCCGTCATTGAGTGTCACCCCCGTGCGCAGCATGTCGAGCTGCGCCGGCGTCGGCGTGCCCTCCACTTGCACGAGATAGGTCTTCGCCAGCTTGTGGCGGGGATCGGTCAGGCGGTGCGCGAGCGCGCCGTCATCGGTCAACAGCAGCAAACCTTCGCTGTCGTAATCCAGACGGCCGGCCGCATAGACGTCTTTGTTATCGATGAACTGCAACAGCGTGCGACGCGCCGGAACGCTGCGATCGGTAAACTGAGACAGCACGCCGAACGGCTTGTTGAACAGGATCAACATCGGACCCACGCCAGGACCATGCCAAAGTCCTCTCCTTCAACAGGAGAGTCGCGTGCGGAGATTGCACGGCTTGCGCCGACCCGCATTGTGGTTGACGCGCTTCCGCGAAGCGCGATCAAGGCGCCAGATTTACGGCGTGTTTGCAGCCGGTCCCTTTTCCCCGTTCTGCTGGAAGATCTGGTCGGACGCAGGTTTGACGAACTTCAGGGTCATGCGATCGGATTCGCCAATCGCCAGGTACTTGTCCTTGTCCAGCTCGCCGAGCGTCAAGGTCGGCGGCAAGGTCCAGACACCTTTGACGTAATCCCTGGTGTCTTTCGCATTGGCGTTGATCTCGCTTTGCGAGACCAGGGTGAAACCGGCGTCGGTAGCCAGCTTGATCACGTAATCCTGCGGCAAGTAGCCCGACTTCTTGATCTTTTCCAGATCGGCACCGGCTGCGGCGCGATGATCGACCACGCCGAGGGTGCCGCCAGCCTTGAGCACATCGAAGAACGCCTTGAACATCGCCGGAGCATTGTCCGCCATGACCCAGTTGTGCACATTGCGAAAAGTCAGCACGACATCAGCCGAACCAGGTGGGCCAAAGGAAGGCGTTTTTGGATCAAATTCGAGTGTTTTGGCGTCGGCGTATTCGGCCGGCGCGGCTTCGAATTTCTTCTGCAGAGCACTCTTGTCCTGCGCCGCTTCGCCTTCGGGCTTGGCTGGCTTGGCGATAGCGGCGACATAGGTTCCCGAGCCCTTGAGCCAAGGCGCAAGTACCTCGGCATACCAGCCGCCGCCGGGGGTTATTTCGATCAGGGTATCGCTTGCCTTGACGCCGAAAAACGCGAGCGTCTCCTTTGGATGGCGATACGTGTCGCGCGCCTTGTTGGCTGCGGAGCGCCAGTCGCCGGCAAGCACCTGGTCGAGCTTTGCCGAAGCGAGGTCGCCCGCACTTTGCGGCGGCGGTGGCGTGGCCGGTTGATCGAGAGCTGCCGCAGGCGGCGCGGTGGCGATCGAAGGCGGTGTTTCATGCGAGGTGCACGCGCCCAGTGCGAAAGCCAGCGGGATCAAAACGACGATGTGCCTTTTCATGAGCGAATCCCTCGGATCGGAGCGCGAACCAGCGGATTGCGAGCCTATCACAGCGCGCAAGCAGGCTACCTTTGATGAATGGCATCGGTACATGGTCATGAGGGATTCACCCGCGAAACTGCACTCTGGCATACGCGCTTGAAATTTTCAGACGCCCGCAATGGATCGCGGTTTTCGGCGCCCCTACAAAACCGCGAGGAGAAATCACCATGCTGCATTACGCCATCGTTTTTCTGGTAATAGCGCTGATCGCTGCCGTGCTCGGTTTCGGCGGGATCGCCGGTGCCGCGGCCGGCATTGCAAAAATCCTGTTTATCGTATTCATTATCCTGTTTGTCGTGGCGCTGGTCATGGGGCGCGGTAAACCGCGCATCTGAATCGATAGCTGAAAACAAAAAAAGGGCGCTTTGGGCGCCCTTTTTTTTGCCGGGAGAAACAGTCGCGTCACATGGCCGCAATCAGACGATCGCCAAACTCGGAGCACTTGACCTCGGTGGCGCCATCCATGAGCCGCGCAAAATCATAGGTCACATACTTTTGTCCGATCGCCTTGTCCATCGCCTTGATGATGGTGTCGGCCGCTTCGGTCCAGCCCATGTAACGCAGCATCATTTCGCCAGAGAGTATTTCCGAACCAGGATTGACCTTGTCGAGATTCGCATACTTCGGTGCGGTGCCGTGGGTCGCCTCGAACACCGCGTGACCGGTCACGTAATTGATGTTGCCACCGGGCGCGATACCGATGCCTCCAACCTGCGCGGCAAGCGCGTCAGACAGGTAATCGCCGTTGAGATTCAAGGTCGCGACCACATCGTAATCGGCCGGACGCAGCAGGATCTGCTGCAGGAACGCATCGGCAATCACATCCTTGACCACGATCGTCTTGCCGGACTGCGGGTTCGCGAATGAACACCACGGGCCTGCGTCGATTTCCGCGGCACCGAATTCATTCTTTGCCAGCGCATAACCCCAGTCACGGAATGCGCCCTCGGTGAATTTCATGATGTTGCCCTTGTGCACAAGGGTCACCGAGGAACGATCATTGTCGACAGCGTATTTCAGCGCGGCGCGGACCAGGCGCTCGGTGCCTTCCCTGGATACCGGCTTGATGCCGAATCCGGAGGTGTCGGGGAAACGCACCTTCTTGTAGAGCGCCGGAAAGTGCTCCTTCAGCAAGGCGGCAAACTTCTTTGCATCCTCGGTGCCTTCCTGGAATTCGATGCCTGCGTAAATGTCCTCGGTGTTCTCGCGGAAGATCGTCATGTCGACCTTGGATGGATCCTTGACCGGTGACGGAACGCCCTTGAACCAACGCACCGGGCGCAGGCAGCAGTACAGGTCGAGCAGTTGGCGCAGCGCGACGTTGAGCGAGCGGATGCCGCCGCCCACCGGCGTAGTCAGCGGACCCTTGATCGAGACGAGGTATTCGCGGCAGGCGGCGACAGTTTCGTCGGGCAGCCAGTTGCCAGTGGCGTTGAACGCCTTTTCGCCGGCAAGCACTTCCATCCAGTGAATCTTGCGGGCGCCGCCGTACGCCTTGGCGACGGCCGCGTCGAGTACGCGAACAGTGGCGCGCCAGATGTCCGGTCCGGTGCCGTCGCCTTCGATAAAGGGAACGACAGGGTTTGGCGGCACGTTGAGAATGCCGTTGGCGAGGGTAATCCTGGCCCCGTCTGACGGCGGCGTGGTGGTCCATTGCGTCATTGATGTCTCCTGATGAAGCGAGCTGCGCCGCCGCAAATGAACTCGGCAGGGAAAGATAATCGTCCATTGTCGCGCCTCACGCTGTTGAAGGAAACCATTGATTGCGCTGCATTGCACGACGGCGCTCGCGCACGACGTGGTAACTTTGCGCGAACCGGATTTGCGTGCGCTGTCGCGCGTCGAAGGGCCCGGGGAGGTACTTCATGCGCATCGGCATCGTGGTGGATTCGGCCTGTGACTTGCCTGGCGATTACCTGCGCCAGCACGACATCAGCGTGTTGCCAATCACTTTGCATATCGGCGAGGAGACCCTGGTTGATGATCGCGACGAGGGACGCACGCAGCAGTTTCTTGCCGACAATCTAGGCGCGCGCGGGCATTCGGCGGAAACCGAACCTTTCAGCGTCGAGCAGATTCGCGATCTTTTCCTTGATCGCCTCGTGATCGATTACGACTGCGTATTCTGTCTCACCATCACCGCCACGCGCAGTCCGATCCATGCGAATGCGAGCGCGGCGAGCTTTGCGATCCTCAAGGATTACCGGCCGATTCGCCGCAATGCCAATGTGCCCGGGCCGTTCCTGTTACGCGTGATCGATACCGAAAACCTGTTTGCCGCGCAAGGCGTCAGCGCAGTCGAAGCGGTGCGCCTGCGCGCCGCCGGCGAAAGTCCGGGACGCATCCGCGAACGCCTCGAAATGATCGCGCACAACACCTACGGTTATATGCTGCCGCGCGATCTCTACTACATGCGTGCTCGTGCACAGAAAAAAGGCGACCGCAGTGTGAGCTGGTTTGCCGCGACCCTCGGGACCGCGCTCGACATCAAGCCGTTGCTGCGCGCGCATCGCGGCGAAACCGGAGCGGCGGCCAAGGTGCGCGGCTTCGAACACGGTGCACAAGCGCTGTTTGAATACGCGGGAAAGCGTGTGCGCGTGGGGCTGCTGACGCCGACGATGTGCGTCAGTTACGGCGGCGATCTGGCCGAACTCGATGCGTTGCCTGGCTATGCAGCGTTGCAGGCCACGTGTGCCGAGCACTCGATCGAACTTTTTGAAAGTCCGATGAGCATGACGGGCATGGTCAACGTGGGCACGGGTGCGGTAACGTTGGGATTCGCCGCCGAGGAGCATGAGTTCGGCGCGTGATCGCCGAGCCGAGGATATGCGCTACCCCATGGAAACATCGGCAGGCGCGAGGCTCTTTCCCGATCCGGATCGATCTCTGGCTCCATAAAAAAGACGCGGATCGCTCCGCGTCTTTTTGTTTCACGTGTCCACTGCATCCCGGGTCAAAGGCCACCCCTGACCTGTGGGGATGAGTTCATCCTGCGCTCACTTGACGCTGAAATCCTTGCTTGCGACCGACGTGCCGTTGAGCGAGATGTCGACCTTGTAGTTGCCGGCCGGCCAGCCATCGGGCTTGCTGATGTGAAAGCTGGTGACCGCATCGCCGTTGGGTGCGATGGTCTGGCTCGATTCGTTGACAGTTTGTCCGTCCTGATAGGACCATTTCGCATTCAACAACGCATTGGGCGCGGTGCCGGTCGTCGACACGGCCGCATAGATCGTGTCCTTGGGCGCGAACGTAGTCGTCGCAACCGTGACCTTCTGGTCCGGGCCGACCGCCGTGCCAAGATCGACCGATGTTACCGCGACCGGTACAGTCGCAGGCGGTGGCGCGGTCGGTGCGGGCGCCGGCGCAGGCACCACCACGACCGGCGGCGCCGGAGCGGGTTCTTCCTTTTTGCCGCAGGCCGAGAGCGCGAACGCGCCCATCAGTGCCGCGACGAGGATTACATGCTGGCTGCGTGGTGTATTCATCATCTTGCCCTCCATTGTTAGGTGTTGGATTGGGTGTCTGCGGGAAGCTTGAGCACCTGACCGGGTTGGATCAAATCCGGATTGTCCAGCTGGTCACGATTGGCGTCGAAGATTTCCCGCCAGCGATGGGCATTGCCATACACGTGCTTGGCGATTTTCGACAGGCTGTCTCCGCTGACGACAGTGTAGGTCGTCGCGGCTGCAGTCCATCCGCCAGGCGCCGTAGACGCGCTACCGGATTTGACGTCGCCGAAATCGGCCTTGGGCGTCCCGGTCGCACTTCCGCTTTGCGTATTTGAAAAATCAGGCTTGTTCGGTACGTTGACCATTATCCGATCCCTCCCTGTCCATCAGAAATACAACAATACGCACAATCGCGCTTAACGGCGAATGAGCCAGCGGTGCAGAGGCCCAATTGCAGGGCGGTTACTGGCGCGCGCCGCGGGGGTTGGTCGGCGCATCCGGGTGGCTTGAACGCCACGGATTGATGTCGAGGCCGCCGCGCCGTGTATAGCGTGCGTAGACGCTGAGTGCGGCGGGTTTGCAGGCGTGGGTCAGGTCAATAAAAATCCGTTCGACGCAGTGTTCATGGAACTCCGCATGCTGGCGAAATGAAACCAGATAACGCAGCAGGCCTTCGCGATCGATGCGTGGCCCGCAGTAATGGATTTGGATGCTGGCCCAATCGGGCTGCCCGGTGACCGGGCAGTTGGATTTGAGCAGGTTCGAAGTCAGGCGTTCCTCGACTGCAGATGCATTGCTCGCGAGGCGCAAATGGCCCGGGTTCGGTGGACTGTAATCCGTGATTTCGACCGCAAGGGCGTCGATCGATTCGCCCGCAAGCTCGCCCAGTTCGAGTTGCGTGAATTCATGCGCCGGCGTCAATGTGACAGCGACCGCCGCACCCGCCGCAGCGGAAAGATCACGCACGAGGCGTGCGCGCAGTTCCCCGGTCTCTCGCAGGCGTTCGTGGTTGAAACCGTTGAGATAAAGTTTGAGCGATTTGGATTCGATCATGTTTGGCGATGCAGCCGGAATTCGAAATTGCGCCAGCGCAATCTCGGGCTTGCCGCGTGCATCGAGCCACGAAAGCTCGTAAGCATTCCAGATATCGACCCCGTGGAATGGCAGCGCAGCCGCACCGATTCCCAGCGCGGCCCGGTGGGTTGCGCGAGGCATCGGAAACAGCAACTGCGCATCGTAGGTGGACGCGTATGCGACCGATTTTCCGAGCGGGTTTTGGGTGGGCGTGGTCATGATGTGGGCAGGATAACGCGTGCGGTACACCAACCGCATTGAATGCACTGGATGCACTGGATGCAAGGTCGGGGCTGGCCTTGGTCACCCTTGCGCGTTGCAGCACGACACAGGCGCCGGCTGCATGGCAGGGGTCTGACCTACCCGCGGTGTTCGCGCGAAAGGTATTCCATGCTTTGCATCTCGATCAGGCGGGATTCGGTGCGCGAGAATTCCGCGCGCAGGCGTTCGCCGTCGTAGAGCTCAATGATCGGCAGTGCCGCCGACAGCACCAGATTGACGCCGCGGTCGTAGACCTCATCGACCAGCTCGATGAATCGCCGCGCGGCATCTTCGGTTTGCGGCGTGAACTGCGGGACATTTGATATCAAGATCGTATGGTACGCCTTGGTCAGCTCGATATAGTCGGCGACCGCGCGCGGGCCTTCGCACAATGCGGCGAAATCGAACCAAATCGCACCATCGACCTGACGCCGCACGGGAATGTCGCGTCCATTGAGCGATAGCATGAAATCGCGCTGCAGCTCGCCGTGCGCGACGCGATTGAAGATCGCCAGCAGCGCGCGTTCCGCGTCGGCGCTTGGCGGCGTCAGATACACGGGCGCCCGTGTCAACGCGCGCAGTCGCCAGTCCTTCGGAGAAAGCATCTCGACGACTTCGCAGTGCGCCTGCAGCAAGGCGATCGCGGGCAAAAAGCGCTCGCGCTGCAAACCGTCCTTGTACAGGTCCTCGGGCCGTTGATTGGAGGTTGTGACCAGCACGACGCCGCGAGCGAACAGTGCGTCAAACAGATTGGCCAGAATCATCGCATCGCCGATGTCCCCGACGAAGAGCTCATCGAGCACGAGCAGGCGCACATCGCCAGCGATGCGCGCGGCAACCTCGGTCAGTGGATTTCTGCGACCTTCGAGCATGCGCAGTTGCGCGTGCACGTCCTGCATGAAGCGATGGAAATGCACGCGCTGCTTTTTTTCCATCGGCACGGCCGCGTAAAACAGGTCGCAAAGAAAGGTCTTGCCGCGACCCACGGGTCCGCACAGGTAGAGGCCGAGGGGAGCTTGCGCTTTGCGCGCGCCCAATCGCTGCCACAACGAGGCCGGGCGCGCGTCAATGAGTTCGTGCCAGAGCCGATCGAAACTTGCCAGAGCCGCTTGCTGGGCCGGATCTTTCTGCCAATGTCCCGCCGCAATACCGGCGCGGTACTGCACGCTGGGCACACCCGCGCCGACCGCACTTTCAGCCGCGGTCATGCAGGGTGTTCGATCTTCGGGGGTAGATTCGCGCTCAGGCAATTCCGCACCACGCCGCGCAGATCCATCAGGCGGCGATGAAAGAAATGCCCGGTTTCGGGAACGCGCACGAGTTGCGCCGTCGGCTGCAACGCCTGGGCCCAGGCGAAAACCGCCTTCGCATCGACGACCTCGTCCTCTTCGCCCTGCACGATCAGCCATGGACAGGCAGGTGCAGCGATTTCCGCGAAGTCCCAGCGCCCCACCGGTGGCGCAACCAGAATCATTTGCGCGGGTTCCACGCGCGGAGCGGCGCGCAAGGCAACGTAACTGCCGAACGAGAATCCGCCCAGCCACAAGGCGTCGCCCGGGCGTACGCGACGCAGCCAGTGGGCAATCGCGACGACGTCGTCGGTCTCGCCGGCGCCGTTGTCGTGCATGCCTTCGGACTTTCCGACCCCACGGAAATTGAAACGCACCGTCGCGAGGCCGAGCTCAAGCAAGGCGCGCTCAATGATCGTGACGACCTTGTTGTGCATTGTTCCGCCCTGCAAGGGATGCGGGTGGCAGATGATCGCAGCGCCCGCGCGCGCATTGGCGACGTCGGGCAGCGCACAGGCCAGTTCGATCGCGCCGGCAGGTCCGGGCAACAACACGGAATCCGCGCGGCCGGGAAACGGCAGCGAAGCTTGAGCCGATCGGGTGTTCATGCTTGGGATGATACCGCGGCGCTGCGCGCGCGCTTGCGTACGCGCTGTCACCTCACGGCGTCGGGACCACAGGTGCGGCGATTGTCCAGCCGACCGGGCTATTGACGTCCGGCAATAGTACATTATATCGTTTCAACTTCCGCGCGCACGCCGCGCTGCGCCCATGGCCGGATAACCCATGCAATCCCGTACGTCCACTCTGGGACCGCTACTCGTTACCGCGGCCATTGCCTTGAGTACTGTTCCGGCACACGCCGCGGCGCCGTCGCCCGCCGCTTCGATCGAAGCACTTGCAGCACGCATCCAGGCGCTGGAAGCGAACAGCCAACAATTGCGTGAACAGGCCGCGGCCGCGCTCGCTGCGGCGCAAGCGGCGCAAGCAGAATTGGCAACGCTCAAAGAGGCGCAGCAACAAAACCAGGTTGCCGCGGTGTCCACGCCGACTGAGGCCCCAGCCCAAAGCTCGGGCATCGCAACCGGCAACGCCTTCAATCCAGCGATCTCGGTCATCCTCAACGGTTTTTATGCACACCATTCGGATCAGGCCAACGCGAACGCGCGACCCGGGTTTCCGATTGTCGGAGGCGGCGGCGCGTTGCCGCAGGGACTTTCGCTCGGTGAAAGCGAGATCGCGCTGGCGGCCAACATCGACGACAAGTTTTACGGTCAGTTGACCGTGACCGCAGAAAGCAAGAACGGCGGCGATCACATCGGCGTCGAGGAAGCCTTTATCGACACCACGGCCTTGCCAGCGGGATTCGGCGCGCGCGCCGGACGTTTTTATTCGAACATCGGCTACCTCAACAGCCACCATACGCACACCGATTTCTTCAGCGTTCGGCCGCTCGCGTATCAGGCGTTCCTTGGCGGTCAGTATGGCGACGACGGCGTCAGCTTGCAGTGGGTCGCGCCAACAGACATTTTCCTGCAGTTCGGCAGCGAAGCATTCCGGGGCGACAGTTTTCCGAGCGGCGGCGCCGGCAATGGCGGCGTCGGCGCGCACACCTTGTTCATGCACGCCGGCGGCGATTTTGGCACCCAGAACGCGTGGTTCGGCGGCTTGTCGATGCTGAGCACGAACACGCGTAATGCGGACGACGGATTCAGCGGCCACAACAAGGTATACATTGCCGACGGCACCTGGAAATGGTCGCCACACGGCAACTTCAAGGATGGTGGTCTGCTGCTGCGCGGGGAATACATGCTCGACCAGCGCGACGGCAGCTACGATCCGGCGGTCGCGGCGGCGGCGGGAACTGCGGCATCGCCGCTCGACTTCGGCGACGCGCTGATCGCGCAACCGTGGGTCGGCACGCGCCGTGGCGGGTACCTCGAAGGCGTCTATGCCTTCAATCGCACTTGGGACACCGGCTATCGCTATGACCGGTTGTGGGGCGGCGCCGTCGGCCCGTATGCGAGCACGATTGATCCGTCGCGCGATAGCCTGATGCTGACTTGGCACAACAGCGAATTCAGCCTTTTGCGCCTGCAATTCAGTCACGACCAGCCGACGGACAATACCCTCAGTTTGCAATACCAGGTGGCACTCGGCGCGCACGGCGCGCACAAATTCTAGGACTCCAGCCATGAATCGACTTCTTCTTTTCAGCCTCGCCGCGTTGACCGCATGTGCGGCAACCAGCGCGCATGCGCAGTTGCGCGTATTCGCTTGCGAGCCCGAATGGGGCGCGATGCTGAGCGAGCTTGCCGGCGACAAGATCCATGTCGATGTCGGCACCAACGCGCTGCAAGATCCGCACGTGGTTGAAGCGCGCCCGAGCCTGATCGCCAAGGTACGCCAGGCGGATCTGGTCGTGTGCACTGGCGCGGAACTCGAGATTGGCTGGTTGCCGCAATTGCTGCGCCAGGCAGGCAACAACAAGATTACCGCCGGGGTCGGTTATTTCATGGCCGATTCGCAAATCGTCACCTTGAACAAGCCGACCCAGCTCGACCGCGCCAACGGGGACATCCATCCGGATGGCAATCCGCACATCCAGATGGATCCCTACCGCATGCTCGCGGTGGCCAAGGCGTTGTCTGCACGTCTCGGCGAACTGGACCCGCCAAATGCCGCAACGTACACAAAGCGCTTGGCCGATTTCAGCGGGCGCTGGAATGCCGCAATCAAGAATTGGGAAGCGAAAGCCGCGCCGCTAAAAGGTCGCAATCTCGTCGTGCATCACGATGCGTGGGTGTACCTCGAACAATGGCTCGGTCTCAAACAGGTGGAGACACTCGAACCCAAACCCGGCGTGCCGCCCACCAGTTCTCATCTGGCCAGCCTGATCGAGGTGACCAAGAGTTCGAACGTGCTGGCGATCGTCAGCGCGGCCTATCAGGATCCAAAAGCGGGCGACTGGCTGGCCGAGCGAACCGGAGTGCCGGCGGTCATCCTGCCATTCACGGTGGGAGGAGATGACAAGGCCAAGGATCTTTTCAGCCTGTACGACGACACCATCGAGCGCCTGCTTGGCGCGCAGAAACCGGTCGCAAAATGAACCTCACCGGTCTTGATATCAGCATCCTGGGACCGGCGTGTCTCGCGGGGCTGATCGTGCTCGCCACGCATGTGCCACTCGGCCAGCAGGTGCTCAAACGCGGCATCATCTTCATCGATTTGGCCATCGCGCAAGTCGCCGCGCTGGGCGTGATTGGCGCGCAGTTTTTCGAAGTCGACCAGAACGGGTTTGTTGTGCAGTTTGCCGCCGCCGCCGCCGCATTGATCGG
>CAJDTR010000030.1_pt1 | contig 25290 bp, 19 predicted proteins | sample 7389891 | NCBI WGS metagenome assembly CAJDTR01 (sample SAMEA7055657, study PRJEB34461) | soil metagenome | biome: terrestrial ecosystem; feature: Peninsula; material: soil | place: Antarctica | collected 2016 | reverse complement strand
CACCAACGCAAAACTCATGATCGGTTTCAGCGAGCGCGTCTGGCGCACGCGCCACGCAAGTTCCGGCAACACGTACAGCGACCTCGCTCCGCAGACGACCTGGGAAACCAGCCGCATGCAGCCCGGCGCGGCCGGCATACTGACCAATTTCGTTGGCGGTCGACACGGTATGGAGATCGGTGCCGGGTCGCCCAAGCAGCAGGCCGACCTGGCCGCCGGCCAGCTCGATGCGATCTTTTCCGGCGTTTCAACGGCGCGTACGGGCATGCGCGAGGCTCGCATGCACTGGCCGACAAACCCGTGGACACTCGGCAGTTACGCATGCTTCGAACCCGGCCAATGGACGACCCTCCGCGGCGCGATCGGCGAGCCGGTCGGCAATTTGCACTTTGCCGGCGAGCACTGTGCTTTCGACAACCAGGGGTTCATGGAAGGCGGTCTGGAAAGCGGCGAATGGGCAGCGCAGGCCATTCTGGATCAGGTCGGCTTGCGGGATAGACGTAGCGATGCAGTTGCAAACGGTTTCGAGGGCGGCTGATCCGCGCTCTGGTCAAGCAACGTCAACGCGATGTTCCGCACCTGCTGAGGATACGTGAACAAGCGGGTTCACTCGAACCCATCGACGAAAATCACATCGACCACCGCGCCCGCTTCATACGCACCGAAATCGTACGGCGTCGACGGCGAATTCTTGATGTAGGGACGCAGTGCGCCATCGAGATCGACATTGGGCGGCGGATCGCTCGGATCGTTGGCCGAGCCCCAGCGATCGACTGCCGACGAGGTCAGCAGAATATGGAAATCACCGTTCGCCGCGTTGACGAACGGATCGCTCAGATTCTGCACGTTCGTGCCCGAATCGAAGAATACGTTCTGGGTGCCGATATCGCGCACTGCCACCGGCACGCCGCTGCCGACTGCATAGGCGTGTGGCACTGCGTTGGCCGACGGCTGCACGAACAGGCTGTGGCGGATTTCCAGCGACGCCGGCGGCAGGATCACGGTGAACATCTGATTTCCGCTGACCGTGTTGTTGGCAAACGTGCTGTTGCCGATGCGCAGATCGTTGGAGATATTGAAGGCCACTTCGCCCACTTCGTTCGATGCAAACAGGCTGCTGTCGATGTCCATGTAGGCATTCCCGCCGATCAGCGTGTCGGCTCGATTGCCACGCATGCGTCCGCGTGAGAGCGCGAAGCCGACGAAGCCCGTGCTGCCGGCAGATTCGAGATCGATGATGGAACCACCAACGGCGTGGTTGTCGTCGATTGCATTGCATGCGAGGCCAATGGAGCAGGGCGGGATCGAGCTGCCGGGTGAACTCTGCGCGAGCTGGATCGATGTGGAGACGTTGTACGTTCCGCTGCCGCTGGAAAACGCATAAATTACTGCACCGCCGTAGGCTACGTTGCGCTGGAAGTTCGTGTTTTCAAAGCCGCCGAACGAGAGGATCTGCTGGCTTGATCCCACCGTCGAGAAATAGAAGGCGCCGCCGTTGTTCTGCGCCGCGTTGTCGGCGACCAGCAAGGGCCCACCGGCAAGGTCGTTCCACAGCAGAATTTCGTAGTTGCCGGCGCTGGCGACCGAGTAATAGACGCCTCCCCCATTGCGTTGCGCGTAGTTGCTGCCAATGAACGCGTTGGGCGAGGCGGAATGATCCTTGACCAAGATATTCGAGTTGATCGCGTAGATGCCGCCGCCATCGCTGGTGCCGGCGGGTCCTTGCGCAATATTGCCGACGATATTGCTGCCGCCGGAGATGGATATGTCGACGCCGCTGGCATAAATGCCGGCGCCGTTCACCGTCGCGGTATTGCTGTTGATGCTGGTCCCGATCAAGGTTACCTGTGGTCGGAAGATGCTGTTGCCGCTGACGAACAAGCCGCCGCCGTAGCTGGAGTGGTTGGAGTAGACCAATACGTCACTCAAGGTCAGGGGACCGGCGACGATGGCCTGTACACCGCTGCCGTTTGCGTTCTGCAGGATCAGATGCAGCAAGGTCAATGAGCCATTGCCGCTGTGCACGAAAAGCGGGCCGGCAGGAACCGCACCTTGTCCGTCCACAGTGGTGCGGCCAGTGGAAACGCCGGCGCTGCAATTGGCGAAGCCGCCTTCGATGGTTGTCCGTCCACAGTGGTGCGGCCAGTGGAAACGCCGGCGCTGCAATTGGCGAAGCCGCCTTCGATGGTCAGGCCGTCGGGATCGTGGTCGGTGATCGTGGTCTGGCCGGTCCAGGGGCCGCCGGAGATAGCGATCAATTCCGGACCCGACACTTGGCCCGCCGCCTGAACCGCGGCAGCGATGTCGTGATATTGGCAGGCCGTATCCGCGACGGGACCGACGGTGATAAACGCGCGTGCCGAGGACATGCACAGCGCCCACACGATCATGCTGATCAGCCGTGCACAAGCTAGCGGCGCGCGCGACGGCTGGTTTCCAAACGATGTGATGGTCATGACGTCCTCCAGAAAACCGTCGTCAAGAGGACGCCGGGACGCCGGTTGCTTCATAGAACGCGGTTCGGCGCGTGCTTTGGACATCGTTGCGCAAACGCATTCGAACGCGTCGATGTGCGCTCCGCCACAGCCTCCCTTCAATCGAACGTGTCGAGAACAATCCGGTCCGATACGCCCTGACCTGTTATTCATGGGGGCCCCCGGATCGCTTGCGCCAAACAGATAGGTTGCCGGCAAGGTCCGTTGGCGTCCGTGACCTTGCTACCGACGAACGGGTAGTGCACGACCGGCGGGGCTGCGACTATCGAATTCCTCGCGGCCGCTGCAGGTGTCGAGGATTACTCCGCTGTCGTCGGGTCGATGACGCCGATGACTTCGGATATCCGGTTGGCAGGGAAACCGCCTTGTTGCGCGTGTTCGCGAATCAACGCTTCGGACGGCGCGCTGTAGACGCAGTAGACCTTGTCGCCAGTGACGTAACGGTGCAGCCACTGGATCTGCGGCCCAAGCTGTTTGAGGACGCTGCACGATTTTTGCGAGATTCCCTGCATTTCCTGCGCGGAAAGTTTTCCCGCGCCCGCTATCTCCCGCTCAATCACGTATTTTGGCATTTCAGTCTCCTTGGGGTTGGTCATGCACGAGGCAAACGCCGTTGGGCGTGCATGTGCGACATGCGCACGTACTTGCCCGCTCTACAGCTGCGTGGCAGGCGCAGTCTCCGGGTAGAGCGCACGATTGCCGCTCAACTGGCGCAGCAGCTCGCGCGTCGTTTCCGGCAATTCGCTCGGTGCGGCGCCGACAGCGATGGCTTCGTCGGCAGCGACGCGTGCATCGGAGCTGCGTTTCATATCGCGCAGGATCAGAGCCTTCTGCACCAGCATCACCACGTGTCGTGATTTTCCGTCTGGCGCCACGCGTTGCCAGTCGATGATCGCGCGTTCGATTTCCGGCAGGGCCTCATCGTTGCGCCGGGCCAGCCACAGCGCCTGTGCGTACCCGTTGCGAATCTGCGCATCCTCGCGTGATGCGGCATGGCCGTCGCGTTCGAGCACCCCGAGCGCCTCGGCAGACAGCCGCACGGCCTGCGCCGCGTCGTTCTGCTTGACCGCGACATTCGCCAGCGTCGACAGCGAATAAGCGACGGTTGGATGATCGTTGCCGAACAACGCGCGCCTCTCGGCCAACGCCAGGGTCATTTCGCGTTTGGCATCGTCGAACCGGCCTTGCCGGTATTGCGACTGGCCCAGATTGTTGCGCGCGCGCGGGCACACTTCCTCCTTGATCTGGGTGCGTTCGCAAATGCCGATCGCGGCGCGGTAGTTTGCATCGGCGTCGGCAAAGCGGCGCTGATCGACCATGAGTTCACCGAGCGCATCGTAGGTGGCCGCGACTTCGCGATGATTCTCGCCAAATACCTGTTGTTGCATGGCCAGGGCCTGGTCGAGCAAGGCCTGTGCCTCGGGGTAGCGCTCGGCACGGGCCACGATCGCGCCCAAATCGCGCAAGGTGCTTGCAATGGCATCGTGCGGCGCGGTGTAGATACGCTGCTTCAGCGCCAACAGTTCGCGAAAACGCGCTTCGCCCGCAGGCAGATCGCCGATGCCGTCGTTGGCGCCGGCGAGACTTCCGAGCGCGCCGACGTAGCGGTCGTCCTCGGGCGCGTGTGCGGTACGCCAGCGTGCAAGCAGAGGATCCAGAGCGGCGATGGCCTGCGGATAGCGTTGCGCATCACTGAGCGTGTTGCCGACCTCGAACGCGACTGCCAGTGCCTCGGTGCTGTTAGGGCCGTAAAGATGTTCGGCGGCCGCAGCGGCGTCGCGTCGATGCGCGATGGCCGCATCCGGCTGACCCGTCGCCATCTCGGCCGATGCGAGCACCGCGTAGGCGCGCAGCAGCGCAGGCGTCGGCTTCGCACGCAGATCATCGAGCATCGCCTGCAGCTCGTGCAGCGCTTCGTCATTGTGGCCTGCGCGCTGCAAGGCGTCGTCGTGCAATACCTGCGCGGCGCGAGCGCCCGCTGCATCGCCATGTCCCATCGCGAGCGCGCGGGCTTCCGCAAAAAGAGTTTGCGCCTGCGCGAAATTCGACAGCGACAAGCTGACTTCGCCGAGCGTGCGCAGCATGTCGCCACGGGTGACGGCATCGAGGCTCGAGTTCGCGCTGAGTGTTCGCTGCGCTTGTTCGACCAGCGCTTCGGGCGTCGGACGCTGATCTCGGGGCAGGTGTGCGCGTGCGGCATCGAACGTTCCGAGCACGAAATCGCGCACTGTGTTCGCACGCATGGCCTGGTCTCGCGCGACGTCGGCTTGCCACAAGGCAAGTCCCAGCGAGGCAAGGATGGCGAGCAGGAACAATACCGTCGTGGCCACTCCGCCGCGATGGCGCGCGACGAACTTGCGCGCGCGATACCAGCGCGACGGCGGATGGGCGACGACCGGTTGACGTTGCATATGCCGCTCGATGTCGTCGGCCAGCGCGCCGGCCGATGCATAGCGTCGCTCGGGTTCGCTCGCGGTCGCCTTGAGTACGATGTTGTCCAGATCGCCACGCAATTGCCGTCGCGTGGTTCTCGCCGACGCGGGCAATGCATCTGCCGCTGTATTCTCGCTGACTCGCGACGACGGCGTCCGTGCATCGCCGTGGGCGCGACGCACGCCAGTGATCATCTCGTCGAGCAGAATGCCGAGCGCGTAGACATCGGTGGCGGTGGTGATCTGCCCGTGCGCAAACTGTTCCGGTGCCGCGTACGCAGGCGTCATCGGTGCCAGTTGCGTTCGCGTGCTGTCAGGGTCGTCTTCCGCATCAAGCAGCTTGGCGATACCGAAATCGAGCAGTTTTATTTCGCCTTCGTCCGTCACCAGCACGTTCGAGGGCTTGAGATCGCGATGCACGATCAAGGCGCGATGCGCGGCGGCGACCGCGCGACAGATGTCGACGAACAAGCGCAGGCGCGCCCGCAAATCGAGATGGTGTTCTTGCGCGTACTGCGTGATCGGCAGCCCTTCGACCAGTTCCAGCGCGATGTACGGCACGCCCGCGTCGGTCAAACCGCCTTCGATCAAGCGAGCGATCCCCGGATGGCGCAATTGCGTCAGTGCTCGACGCTCGTCGCGAAACCGCCGCTGCTCGTCGCTCGTGTACAAGCCCCGGCGCAGGAGCTTGAGCGCAACGACCTGATTCACGCCGGCCTGCTCGCGTGTCGCGCGAAACACAATCGAGGAACCGCCTTCGCCGAGTTTCTCGCACAAGCGAAATGGCCCGATGCATGCATCCGGCGGCAGCGCGCTTTCGCAATCGCCAACCCGATCCAGCAATTCGTCAATCGACCCGTCGAGCGCACCCGAATTTTCCGCCGCGTCGGACGCCAGCATGCGTTCAACGGCGGCGCGTTGCGCCGGCCCCGCGCAATGTGCGCCGAGCCACGCAGCGCGCTGCGCGATGGGCAGCGCGAGCGCCGCTTCAAAGAGTTCACGCAGGCCCGGTTTTGGTTCGATCATGGGCATACATGCGCGCCTGTCGATTGTTTCTCACACATAACGCCGAAAAGCGGACGCTCAGGACATCATTCCAGCGCCGCATGCAGGAACGCACGCGCATAGCGCCAGTCCCGGTCGATCGTGCGCCGGGTCACGCCGAGCACGTTGGCGACCTGTTCCGGCGTCAGGCCGACGAAATAGCGCAGCTCCACCACGCGCGCCGCGCGTTCATCGGTTTGTTCGAGCTTGATCAGCGCCTCTTCGAGTGCGAGCGCCTGTTCGGCGCTTTCAATGGCCGGTTGCGCCTCCGCATTGGCGGTGAAGGTGACGCGCAACCAGTCGCCGCCGGCTTTCTGGCGCATGCGGGTACGTGCGCGATCCACCAACACGTGCCGCATCGCGCGCGCCGAGTACGCAAAAAATTGCGCGGGATGCGCAAAAGCCAGCTCGCGGCCGCCGTCGAGGCGCAGATACACCTCGTGCACCAGCGCGGTCGTGTCCAGGGTGTTGTGTGCTCCGTGCGCAAGCTGACGGCTGGCCAACGCTTTGAGTCGGTCGTAGACGACGTCGAAGGAAATCGCTGCGGGCGTGCTGCAAACGCTTTCGATGACAGGCTGGACAGGCTCAGACATGGCGATTCTCGCGCAAGCTTGGGTCAGTGTAGCGCTGTCGAGGCGTCGCGACGACCGCGATTCAGCGGGTCAATCCGTTCCCGTCTTACGGCCACTTCAGCGCGCTGGCAGCGCCCGCTCAGCCGGCGACGTCCACGTCGCCCCGCTCGAGCGCTTCATCCACCACCGGCGCCAGTTCGCCGCGCAAGTGCAGGCGCGCCAGTGCATTGATGCCGGCCGCGGTGACTGGATCGTCGGCATTGAAATCGTGGTCACGGGCGAGGATTGCCAGGATGTCGAAATAGGCGTCGCCGCGGATGCCGGCGGCGTCGAGTACGAGCGCGGGCAGCAGCCACGCGCGCGTGTCAAGCCGGCGCGGACGCGGATCAGCGCTGTCGAGAAGCAACCACGGCACCGGTTGCTGTTTCGCGTCGCGGCCGTCGTCGAAGCCAAGTTGCGCGTAGACCGGGGCGAGGCCGGGCAGGTGATCGCCGTAAAACAGCAGCAGGGTGCGCCGTTTGCGCTGCCCAAGCGCGTGCGCGAGGCGTCCGAGTTCGTGGTCTGCGTCGTCGAGCAGGTACAGATAATTGCCCAGCCACTGGCGCCCGCCCGCGTCAAGTTGCTCGGGCATCGGCAACGCCGCGAGACGCTGCGCGTCGAGACCCGGGCGCCAGTCGAACGGGCCGTGGTTTTCCATGCTGATCGCGAACACGAATTGCGGTGGTCCGTCGTCGGCCAGCTCGCCAAGCACGCGCTCGGTCAAGGCCGCATCGGAGATGAAAAGGCCGACTACGCGGTCTTTGGGAAACGATTGCGCATCGACGAACCGCTCAAAGCCGAGCGCCGGATAGGTGCGTGCGCGATTCCAGAAAGCGGCCGAATTGGGATGGATCGCGACGCTGCGATAGCCATGGTCGTCGAGCACGCGAGTCATTCCCGGATAGGTAGCGCGATTGAGTTCGAGCCACGGATATTGCACGCCGCCGAGGCTTCCCAAAGGCGCGCCGGTCAGTACCTCGAACTCGGTGCGGATGGTGCCTCCGGCAAATGTCGGAACGCGCAGGTCGCCGCTGCTGGCGACCTCTTGCAGCCGATGCAGCACGGGCAGAAAGCGCCCACTCAACACGCCCTGGAGGCGCGCCGGATCGAACAACGATTCGCTCTGCACGACGATGATGTCCGGCAGGACGGCGGTTGCGGTGGACACTCCCCGAGCCGCACGCAGTTGCGGCGCGTACATGGTGAGCAAGGCAACGGCTGCGTTGCGGTCCGCCGCCGGCACGTCGCCGCCGCCGATCGTCCAGTGATACAGCAGGAGACCGCCGATGAGGCCGGTATGCGCGCTGCTGTCGGTCAGCGACCACGGCTGGAAACCGTTCTCGGCCGAGCGGTACAGGTGCCGCCACGGCGATGCGCCGAGCATCAGGCTGCAGGTGACGACGATCGCGATCGTGCCGAGTACTCCCGCGCGCCAGCCCGCAAGCAACTGAAGTCGTTTTTCGCGCCACAGCGCGGCCGTAATCGCAAGACCGCCGCCAAGCAGCAGCCAGCTCGCCATGCCGAGACGCAGGTATTGCCAGAACAACTGCAAGGCAGGACCAGGTTCGGCAAAGAAGCGCAAATCCGCCGGCAGTAGCGGCGTCTGCAGCGTGCCGACCTTCGCGCTGTTGGCCGCATACAAACCGCCCAGCGCCAGCAGCACGAGCCAGCTCGACAGCAGCAGTCGCCGTGTCAGCGCCAACACCAAGCCGAACACCGCGAACGCGGGCAGTACGTTGAGCAGCAGAGTCTGCAACGTTGCGGCGCGCTCCGGTGAGCTCATCAGATCCACCCCCGGATCGAGATACGCGACCAGCAGCGCGACCACCAACGCGCAACCACCCACGCGTGTGGCTTCGCGCAGGCGCACTCGCGCGCGGTCGGAGAGGAGATTTAAGGCAAGCGTATTCATGACAGCGCGCGACAATGCCATGACCGCGCGAATCGCACATGAACGCACTCGCGGCAGCATGTGGCACTGCGTTTCACGTCGATTTGAAGCCGCATTCCCTTGCGTGGCGCGTGCAGGGCTGCTGGTAGTCGTTGCTGCGACGGCGCACAGCGAACGCGCACGCTGGCCGAGCGGGTGCTGCGGCTGCGACAATCGCACATGCTCCAACCTGCCCAATGGCCGCGTTCGATAGCCGCCTTCATCGACGAGCGGCTGTCGCGGCTGGAAGTTGCCTGCCGCGAAGCAGGCGTGCCGTTCTACGACGACGCCGGCGTCGACGATCATCTGCAACGGGTGCTGCTGGCAAGCGATTTCGCCTACGAAAGTTTCCTGCGAGATCCGCATTTGCTCGGTCCCGAACTGCTGCAGTTGATGAGCGATCCGCGCCACGCGGATGCGCGTGCCGGCATCCTTGGCGAGGCGCGCGATGATGCGCAACTGCGCGCCGCGCTGCGTCAGTTTCGCCTGCGTGAGGCCCTTCGGTTGATCTGGCGCGATGTCAACGGCGCCGATGCGGTGGAGACGACCTTGACCGGCGCATCGGTGCTCGCCGAAAGTTGCCTGGAAGCGGCGTTGCGCGGCGCCGAGCGCGAGATTGCCGCGCGTCACGGCGTGATTTGCGATGCGCATGGCCAGCCCCAACGATTGGTCGTCCTCGCACTGGGCAAGCTCGGAGGCAGCGAACTCAATTTTTCGTCCGATATCGATCTGGTTTTTGCATTCGCCGAACAGGGCGAGAGCTGTTCCGTCGACGGCCGCAGCGTGCGATCGCTGGATGCGAGCGCGTATTACCTGCGCATAGGTCAGGCGCTGGTGTCGCTCCTCGCCGATCGCGATGCAAACGGCTATGTCTACCGTGTCGATTTGCGTCTGCGTCCGTTCGGCAGTGCCGGACGCATCGCGTTGTCGTTCGCGGCGATGGAACAGTATTTTCAGCGCGAGGGTCGCGATTGGGAACGCTACGCGTGGATCAAGGCGCGCAGCGTCGCCGGCGACCGCAATGCCGGCGCGCGTCTGCTTGACACCCTGCGCCCCTTCGGGTTCCGCCGCTATCTCGACTACACCGCGTTTGCCGGCTTGCGCGAGATGAAGGCGCTGATCGATGCTGAAGTCACGCGCAAGGATCTGGCCGACCATCTCAAGCTCGGACCCGGCGGCATTCGCGAGATCGAATTCATCGTGCAGCTCGTGCAGTTGATTCGCGGTGGGCGCGAGCCGACCTTGCGCGCACGCGGATTGCTGCCCGCACTGGCCGCGTGCGAGCAACTGGGTTTCATTCCAGCCGCGCGCGCGCAGCGTCTGCGCGGGGCCTATCGCTTCCTGCGCCAGCTCGAAAATCGCGTGCAGATGTTTGCCGATCAACAGACGCACGAAATTCCAGCCGATGCGCACACCCGGCAACGTTTTGCGCTGGCTCTGGGCTGTGCCGACTGGGGCGAAGTCGCTGTGCCATTGCAGATGCATCGCACGGCGGTTGCCGAGGAATTCGCCGCCTTGATGGCGCTTGACGCGCACCGCGGCGCGCGTCAGAAACAGGCGAAGTGGCCCGAGTTCTGGCGCGCACTGGTTGTCGGCGACGACAATCCGGTCGAGGCCAGCGCATTGGCGGCAGCCGGCTTCGATCCGCCCGACGCCGCGGTCGCCGAACTCGAGGGTCTGCTTGGCAGCAATGCGCTGCGCAGCATGTCGGCGCGCGCACGCGAACGACTCGATGGCTTGATGCCGGCGTTGTTCGCTGCTGCCGCCGCACAAACCGCGCCGGCGCCGACCCTGGTGCGCCTGTTGCGTCTGGTGAAGGCCGTCGCCCGCCGCTCGGTCTATCTGGCCTTGCTCGACGAACAGCCGCCTGCACTGAAACGCCTGTGCACGGTGTTTGCCGCAAGCGCGTTCCTGGCCGATTGCGTGATTGCCCATCCGCTATTGCTGGATGACTTGTTCGACCGTCGAATCGATGGCGCACCGCCGACACGCGGCGCGATCGAAAGCGACCTTGCGCGGCGCCTCGCGACACTCGGCAACGCCGATCCGGAAGCGGAAATCGAGTTGATCCAGGAATTGCGCCAGTCCGCCTTGTTCCGCATCGGCCTCGCCTTCATCAGCGGCACGTTGGACTCGGTTGCCGTCACACGCGCACTGGCTCAAATCGCCGAGATCGCGCTGGGTGCGGTAACCCGCATCGCCGAGCGCGAACTCATCGCGGCGCATGGACGTCTGGACGGCCAATTTGAAGGCGCCGGACTGGCGATTGTCGCCTATGGCAGTTTCGGCGGTGAGGAGCTCGGCTTCGGGTCCGATCTCGATCTGGTGTTCGTCTACGACGAGACGCGGGCACGCGGCGAATCCGATGGAGCCAAACCCCTCGAAGGGTCGCGCTACTACGCGCGCTTCGCGCAACGCATCGTGCATCTGCTCGGAATGTTGACTCGCGCTGGACGGCTCTATGAAGTCGACGTGCGCCTGCGCCCGGACGGCGGCAAGGGCATGCTGGTGTTGAGCCTTGCCGCGTATGAAAGCTACCAGCGCGAGCGCGCCTGGACGTGGGAGCTGCAAGCGCTGGTGCGCGCACGCGCAGTGGCCGGCGACGCGACCCTGTGTCGGCGCTTTGCGCGCATCCGCGACAAGTTGCTCGGCACTGCGCGCGACGCACCAACCGTGCGCAGGGATATTCTCGCCATGCGCGCGCGATGGCGGGCCGAACGCGATCGATCCGATTCGCAGCATTTCGATTTGAAGCAGGGCGCCGGTGGCCTGGTCGACATCGAGTTCCTGCTGCAGGGGCTCGTCCTGTTGCACGGTTCGCAACATCCGGCGCTGCTGGCAAGCGGCAACAGTGCGGACTTGATCGCCGCCGCTGCCGCGGCCGGCGTGCTTGATGCAGTGCAGGCTGACGCGCTGGCGCGCGCGCATGCGGCGTTGCTGTCGTGTGCGATCGGGCGCACTCTGGATGGCCACCCGCGCGTGACGGCGCGCGAGACGGCGCTCGCGGCGCACGCCGACGCCGTGCTTGCCGCCGCGCGCAACGTCGGATTGCCCTTCCACGCGGTGCATGCTGTCGACTGAGCGATCGCATTTGGTGCAATGGTGTCGTACACCCGGGAACTAGAGCATCGCGGATGCCGCGGCTCCCACGGGTCCGGCTCCCGCAGGTCCGGCTGCGGCCTCCGACGCAGGTGGGAGCGCCGGCAGGCGCGATGCTTTCTAACTTCAAAGAGGAACAACGGCTGCCGCCGCTTCCAAGGCAACCCGGTTCGTCATGCGCAGCGGGCACCCATGCCCGCGACAAACCGCTGCCAGCGTTCGCGCACAAGTTCGGCGATCGCGGCGGTTTCTTGCAGCGCTGGCGGTTGCGCGATGTGGACATTGTCATCGATGCGGCGCAGGTGTCCACTGGCGAGCATGTCCGCGTGAAACGAAGCGAGCTTGCCAGTGATGGGGCGCGGCGCGAAGGTGTAGACCGGCTTTCCCGTGGCGCAGGCTTCGCTCAACATATTGACCGAATCGGGCGTGACGACGAACCGGTCGGCCCAGCCGAGAAAGCCCGCGTAAGGGTTGTCGCCTTTGTCCGGTTGGCTCCAGAACGCACCCGGGAATTTCGCCAATGACTCGCGCAGGCGAGCGGCGGTCGACAACGGCGTGCGCCGCGACACGCTGACCAGGAAGCTGCCGCCGTCGGTTGCGTGGCGCGCGGCAAGACGTTCGAGCAACGCATCGAAATACGCATCGTCAAGCCGCTGCGCACGAGTGGTGCCGCCGATCAGCACCGCCGTGCGCGGCGCGGGCAACGTCGCCAGCGCAGCAAAATGCGCACGTCCTTGGGCCAGCCAATCCTGATCCACTGCATTGAGCGCGCCGATGCTGTGGATCACGTTTGCGCCGATTGTGCGATCGTGTTGAGGCGCCACGACGACATCGAACGCGCGCGTGTCGATGCGCGGATCGAGAATCTGTACCGTGAATGTGTTGCCGTCATTCCACTCACGCAGCAGACGCGCTACAAGCGCGGCGCGGCGCCCGCAGCCGATGGCGATGTCCGGCCATGGCGAGGTAAGTGAACGACCTTCCGCGTCGGTGATCGCGTTGCGTGCGCCGAATACGAGTCGGGGCGCGAACGCGGCCCATGGCTCGCGCACGCGAATGCGCAACACACGTGGCGCCAGCCCGAGCGCGCGCGCGAGCGCCAGCGCCTGGCGCTCATTGCCGGCAGCGCCGTCGCTGATTGCCCAGCACGATGGCGCGGAGGTAACGGGAGAATTCATCGGCATGCGTCCCCGCGCGATGCGGGGCTTTGCGGCTTCGACATTTGGCTCGTCGCAGCTTTGATGCTGCGGCGAGCCTCCTTGCCGGATTAAAGAAGCGGAACCAGCAACAGCGCCACGATATTGATGATCTTGATCAAGGGATTCACAGCCGGACCGGCAGTGTCCTTGTACGGATCGCCGACAGTGTCGCCGGTGACGGCCGCCTTGTGCGCCTCCGAACCCTTGCCGCCGAAGTTTCCATCTTCGATATATTTCTTCGCGTTGTCCCAAGCGCCGCCGCCAGTCGTCATCGAGATCGCGACGAACAGGCCAGTGACGATGGTGCCAATCAGCACGCCGCCGAGCGCTTGCGCGCCGGCAAGCGAACTCCCGGTGAGAAACTTGACGCCGAACGCGACGACGATCGGCACCAGCACCGGCAGCAGCGAGGGAACCATCATTTCCTTGATCGCGGATTTGGTGAGCATGTCGACTGCGCGCGAGTAATCGGGCTTGGTCGTGCCTTCCATGATGCCCTTGATTTCGCTGAACTGGCGGCGCACTTCGACCACCACGGAACCGGCCGCGCGGCCGACCGCTTCCATCGCCATAGAGGCAAACAGGAACGGAATCAGGCCGCCGATCAACAGGCCGATGATCACCAGGTGATTGGAAAGATCAAAGGTGAAAATCAGATCCGGATGCGACGTGCCGAGCTTGTGCGTGTAGTCGGCAAACAGGACCAGCGCGGCGAGACCGGCCGAACCGATTGCGTAGCCTTTGGTAACCGCCTTGGTGGTGTTACCCACCGCATCGAGCGGATCGGTGACGCCACGCACTTCCGGTGGCAAGTCGGCCATTTCGGCGATGCCGCCGGCGTTGTCGGTGATCGGACCATACGCATCGAGCGCGACGATCATGCCGGTCATCGACAGCATCGCGGTCGCCGCGATTGCGATGCCGTACAGGTCGGCAAGGTGATACGCACCCCAGATTGCCGCGCACACGCTGAGCACCGGCCATGCGGTCGACTTCATCGAGATGCCGAGTCCGGCAATGATGTTGGTGCCGTGGCCGGTGGTCGATGCTTTCGCGATATGCCGCACCGGGCCGTATTCGGTCGCCGTGTAGTACTCGGTGATGACGACCATGGCGCCAGTCAGCACCAGGCCGATCACGGTGCAGCCGAAGATGTTCCAGACGCCGTAGCTTGAATCGGCCATCAATTCCTTGGTTACCGGAATGAACAGCAGCAACGCGATCACTGCCGACACGATCACGCCCTTGTACAGCGCGTTCATGATCTTGCCGCCCGGGCTCACCTTGACGAAGAACGTGCCGATGATCGAAGCAATGATCGAAACGCCGCCAAGCACCAGCGGATACAGCACCGCGTTCGCACCGGCCTGTGCCGCCATCACGCCACCGAGCAGCATCGTTGCGATCAAGGTGACCGCGTAGGTTTCAAACAAATCGGCGGCCATGCCGGCGCAGTCGCCAACGTTGTCGCCGACGTTGTCCGCGATCACCGCCGGATTGCGCGGATCGTCTTCGGGAATCCCCGCTTCAACCTTGCCGACAAGGTCCGCGCCGACGTCGGCACCCTTGGTGAAGATGCCGCCGCCCAGACGCGCGAAGATCGAGATCAGCGACGAACCAAACGCCAGACCGATGAGCGAATGCAACGCCTGGTCCGAGGTCTGCCCGAAATACCGAGTCAATACGAGGAAGTACCCAGCGACACCGAGCAGCGCCAGGCCCACCACCAGCATGCCGGTGATCGCGCCGCCTCGAAACGCAACGCTGAGTGCCGCAGGGATTCCGCTGCGCGCCGCTTCCGCCGTGCGCACATTGGCGCGCACCGAAATGTTCATGCCGATGTAGCCGGTGAGTCCGGACAGGATCGCACCGAGCGCAAAGCCCACGGCCGTGCCCCAGTCAAGCGCGAAACCAATCACGACCAGCAACACCACGCCGACCATCGCAATGGTGCGGTACTGGCGGTTTAGATACGCACGCGCACCTTCCTGAATTGCTGCGGCGATTTCCTGCATGCGGGCATTGCCCGCCGGTTTTGCCAGTATCCATCGAATCGACCAGACGCCATACAAAATCGCGAGTACCGCGCACACCAGCGCGATCAACAAACCATGTTCATGGAACAGCATCGAACCCTCCCTTGGGCTACAGGACTGAATACGGACAGCGGAAAACGGCGTGCAAGCGCGCCAGTATAGCGAGGCTGCGTGCGATCAAGCATTGTTGCGGTCGCAGCATGGCGCGCCGCAGTGTGCGCATCTATGATCGCGCGGCGTCGTCGCATTGTGCGGGGCGGGGAATCAATCAGGGGAGTCAGCATGGATTGGAAACATTTTCTGTTTTCGTTTGAGGGGCGGATTGGTCGCAGCCGCTATTGGATGTTCACCATCGCGGTCGTGGTCGTGTTCGTCGCCCTCGCAGTGGTCGGAGGCGTGACCGTCCCGACCGATCCGAACGCAGCGCCAGCAGGCATGACCGGCATGTTGATGCTCATCACGGTTCTTGCGCTCGCCGTGATCTGGCCGGCGCTCGCCGTGCAGGCCAAGCGTTGGCACGACGTTGACAAGTCCGCGTGGTGGATCCTGATTGGACTGGTGCCGGCCATAGGCGGCCTGATCGCACTCGTGTTCAACGGCTTTATCGGTGGGACGCCCGGACCAAACCGGTTCGGTCCGCCGGCTGCGTAAGCCTCCGTGCAGACAGGCGTTTGAACGTCTGGACCAGGCCGGCCTGCAGGTCGGCTTGATCCAGTTCAGCGGTCGGCCAATGAATAGGCAGGCAGTTTCCGGCGCAGCAAGCTGTTTTTCGTCCGCACATACGCGGGCAGGCCGTCACGCCCGTATGGCGGCGGAGATTCGCCGCGGATCAACGGTTCCAGGTAGCGTCGCGCAGCAGCAGTGATCGCGTAGCCATCCCGACTGATGAAGTTCTTCGGCAATTTCTTCTCGCGATTGGCGATCTTCGCCAGTGCTGCCGGTTCGACCTTCCAGCGATACGGGGCATCCGACGTTCGCGTGATGACCGGCATCACCGCGTTCATTCCGGCCAGCGCGTACTCGACCGCAGCCTTGCCGACCGCATAGGCCTGGTCCACGTCGGTTTTCGAGGCCAGGTGGCGCGCGGAGCGCTGCAGGTAGTCGGGCAACGCCCAGTGGTATTTGTAGCCGAGCTTCTGCTTGACGAGATGCGCGAGAAATGGCGCGACGCCGCCGAGTTGGGTGTGGCCGAACGCGTCCGTCGTGCCGGCTTCGGCGAGGAAAGAGCCCTGCGGATTCTTGAGTCCTTCGGATGCGACCACCGTGCAGTAACCGACGCGCTCGACGCACGCCTTCACGCGTTTCAGGAACTGCGCTTCGTCGAACGCGATCTCCGGGAACAGGATCAGGTGGGGCGGTTCACCTGCCTTGCGTGCGGCCAAGCCACCCGCTGCGGCGATCCAGCCGGCGTGCCGGCCCATGACCTCGATGATGAAGACCTTGGTTGAGGTTTCACACATCGACTCGACATCGAGGCTGGCTTCGGCAACCGACACGGCGGTGTATTTCGCGACCGAGCCGAAGCCCGGGCAGTTGTCGGTCACTGCCAGGTCGTTGTCGACCGTTTTGGGTACGCCGATCACCTTGATCGGATAGCCCAGCTCCGTGCCGATCTGCGCGATCTTCAATGCCGTATCGGCCGAATCGTTGCCACCGTTGTAGAGGAACCAGCGGATGTCATGCGCGCGGAACACCGCGATCAGTCGTTCGTATTCCGCGCGGTTTTGCTGCAGCGACTTGAGCTTGTAGCGGCAGGAACCGAAGGCACCGCCCGGGGTGTGGCGCAATGCCGCAATTGCGGCGCGACTTTCCTTCGAGGTATCTATCAACTCCTCGCGCAGGGCGCCGATGATGCCGTTCCTGGCGGCGAGCACCGGCACCTTGGCGGCGCGCGCTGTCTCGATCACGGCGCAGGCGGTTGCGTTGATGACCGCGGTTACACCGCCCGATTGCGCGTACAACAGCTTGCCTTGATTCATGCGGAATCCTCGAGATGCGGGTTTGACAGGGTTTGGGCCAGCCGCTAGCGTTACAGTCACTCTCGGCGTGCCGCGCTGCGGTCCCCGCCACTCATTGCGAATGCAGCGCCGTCGTGCGCCATCGGAGCACCATGCGACTCGTTCTACTCGGCGCACCCGGTTCGGGCAAGGGCACCCAGGCGGAGATCCTGAAGACCGAACTTCGCGTGCCGCATATCTCGACCGGTGATCTGTTGCGCGCGGCGGTCAAGGCGGGGACGCCTCTGGGCCTGAAAGCCAAGGCGGTGATGGATGCCGGTCAACTGGTATCCGACGACATCGTATTGGCCATGCTTGAGGAGCGCCTTGAAAAGGCAGACGCGGCGAGCGGATTCATCCTCGACGGCTATCCGCGCAATGTCGCGCAATGCGAGGCGCTTGAAGCGCTGCTCATACGCATCGGTCAGCCGCTGGAGGTCGCGATTAAGCTCGACGTACCGAGTGAACTCATCGTCGAACGCATCGCCGGTCGTGCTGCCGCGCAGGGGCGCAAGGACGACACGCCTGAAACTGTGCGCGAACGCCTGCGCGTGTATGCCGAGCAAACCGAGCCCGTGGCGCAATATTTTGCGCAGATTGGCAAACTCACGGTGGTCGATGGCGTAGGCGAATTGGGCGAGGTTTCGCAGCGCATCGTTGCCGTACTTCCGGCGTCCTGCCGCGATCACCGGCTGAGCGCCTGATTGCGCGCGCATCCCGCGATGGCACGCATGTATATGCTTCGCGGCATGGGCTTCGCGACTGCCGTGGCTTTCACCATTCCACGCGCTGGCTCTTCCGTGGAAGCGCCGCAAGGCACGATGGTTTCACGGCGTATGGCTTCTTGAATTGCGGGCGAAGAATCCGTTGAATTCGCGGCATTCGAGCTTGTCACGCCTTGTCATGGACCTTTGCCGTTGGCGCGGCGGCCCGCAGGATTTTCCGTTCGCACCGCGTCTGCTCGCCGGTTTGTTCGTGGCTGGCCTCGCGCTCGATCTGCTGGTCGCAAGCGCGCTTGACGATGATGCCCACGCGCTTGCGCGCTCTGTGCTGTCGAGTGGCATTGTGCTGGGCTTGTGCTGGGTCGCGCTGGCGATCCGCGGCGTGCGCAACCGCTATGTGCAGACCGCGACGGCGTTGCTTGCCTGCAGTCTTGCGTTCTCACTGCTGCAACTGCCACTCGCGTTGCTGGCTGGGCCTGCGCCCGCACCAACCGCGGAACTGAGCACCCTGCAGGTCCTGATCGGCTGGATGACGCTGGCGTTGTTCGTGTGGCAGGTGAGCGTGGATGCGCACATCATGCGCCAAGCGATGGATGCGTCGTTCGGCCTTGCGTTCGCGCTGATTCTCTCGTGGGTGCTCGCGTACTGGGCGCTCGATCGCATTGTGTTTGGCGCAGGTTGAAGGAAAAAAGCATGCGACTGCACATCCTCGGTATTTGCGGCACGTTCATGGGTGGCATCGCGGCCCTGGCGCGCGAACTTGGGCACACGGTGGCAGGTTCGGACGCGAATGTTTATCCACCGATGTCGACCCAACTCGAACAGCTTGGCATCACCTTGCAACAGGGTTTCGAGGCGGAGCATCTCCAGTCTGCGCCGGATCTGGTCATCGTTGGCAATGCGCTGTCGCGCGGCAATAGCGCCATTGAACAGATGCTCGACGCGCGCATGCCTTACGTGTCCGGTCCACAGTGGCTGGGCGAGACCGTGCTCGCATCGCGTTGCGTGCTCGCCGTGGCAGGTACGCATGGCAAGACCACGACAACTTCGTTGCTGGCGTGGATTCTCGAATCGCAGGGTTTGACGCCAGGTTTTCTGGTCGGCGGCGTACCGTCAAATTTTGGTGTATCCGCGCGATTGGGAAAAAAGGGGAGGGAGGCAACCAGGGTCGAAAACTTGATGGCCTGCGACCCTTTTTTTGTCATCGAGGCAGACGAATACGACACCGCATTCTTCGACAAGCGTTCGAAGTTCGTGCACTACCGCCCCACGATCGCAATCCTCAACAACCTCGAATACGATCACGCGGACATTTTTCCCGACGTCGCGGCGATCCAGCGTCAGTTTCATCATCTGGTTCGCACGGTACCCGGCAACGGCCGCCTGATCGTCAACGCCGAAGATGCGCGCTTGGCGGAGGTGCTTGCGATGGGTTGCTGGACGCCGATCGACACGTTCGGTATCGACGCGGGCGATTGGCGCGCGCGCATGCTTGAGGCGGACGGGTCGGCGTTTGTCGTCTCGCACCGCGGACGCGACATTGGCCAGGCACGCTGGAACCTCAGTGGGCGCCATAACGTGATGAACGCACTGGCCGCACTTGCCGCCGCACATGCCGTCGGCATCAATGTCGCGCGCGTACTGCCAGCGCTGGCAGATTTTTTAAATGTGGCGCGACGCATGGAACTGGTCGGCGAGCAGCGCGGCATTTACGTATACGACGACTTTGCCCATCACCCGACCGCCATCGCGACGACGCTCGCAGGGCTGCGCGCAAAAGTAGGCGACGCGCGCATCCTGGTCGGCATGGAACCGCGTTCCAACTCGATGCGCATGGGCGCGCATGCGGAAGATCTTGCGCCAAGCTTGCTCGATGCCGATCAAGTCGTCTTCCTGAGGCGCGCGGAGCTGGCGTGGGATGCCAGCGTCGTCATCGGCGCGCTCGACGGACACGGGCGTACTGCGGCGAGCGTCGATGAGCTGATCGCTACGCTGCTCGACAGCGCGCGCGCCGGCGACCATGTCGTGTTCATGTCGAACGGTGGTTTCGAGAATGCACCGCGGCGTTTTCTGGCCGCGCTCACATGAAATTCCGCGCCGCATGTCGCGCGGGAAAACGACGGACTTGGCCACCCGAACGAGCTTGGCGCACCGCCGCGCGCGTCCCGCCAAAGCTCGGCTAAACTTGCTCGCGTGGCATTGACTGATATTCCATTGTTTCCGCTGACGAACGTGCTGTTTCCCGGCGGCCAGCTGAAGTTGCGCATTTTCGAGCAGCGCTATCTTGATCTTGTGCGCGAATGCTCGCGCAGCGGATCCGGATTCGGTGTGTGCCTGATTCTCGACGGTGGCGAGAGTGGCGAACCAGCGGTGCCGGCGGCCGTTGGCACACTCGCACGCATCACCGATTTCTGCACCTTGTCCGATGGCCTGCTCGGCATCAGCGCCGAGGGCGGCGAACGATTCCAGGCGGCGGCGACGCGCGTACGCGACAACGGCCTTGTGCACGGCGAAGTGCGGCTGTGGCCGCATGAACCTCACGTCCCGGTGCCGGCTGAACACGGATTGCTGGCAACCATTCTCGAACGCTTGCTCGACCAGGTTGGCGGTGTCTTCTCGCGCGTCGATCGGGCGTGCTTCGACGATGCGAGCTGGGTTGGTTTCCGTCTCTCGGAACTCCTGCCATTGGAGCAACCGGAGAAACAGCATCTGCTGCAACTAACCGATCCGGTGTGCCGTCTGGCGCAGTTGGAGCACTATCTTCCGCGCTTTCAGCGCGCGTAAACGGCGGCTCGTGAAACCCGGCGCGTGAATTGCGGGTCAGAGTCATTTCTCCGATGGGGGTATTGACGCTGACTCCGTCGATCGTGCCTCGCCCAGACGAAAGCGGCATGCGTGACCGCCGCGCAGCAGGCATTCCATGTGCTGAACAGGTCGTCCGGTGGCGGCTTCCATGAAGGCGAGATCGAAACGACAGACATCCGGATGGGCTTTCGCCAGCGCATGGAAAACGCAGTTGTAGGCTTCGATCTGGGTTTCGCCGTCGCGGTGAACGGCCATTGCCTCGTAGCCGAGTGCATCGAGTTGTTCGGCCAGTGCAACAGCGGTTTCATCCGCGTTGGCCGTATTGATGCGTTCGGCGGCTGCCACGCCCAGTTCATGTCCGACACTCGCCAGCAGCGATTGCACACCCGCCTTGCCGGCGCTCGCGTAGAGATGTTCGAGCACGCCGGTCGCGATCAGTGCGTAGTTGCGCGGAAACAATTCGCGGCCCGCCGCCCGCAGCACATAGCGCGTCTGCGGGCGTCCGCCGGTCGGCATTGCATTGCCTCGCTCGACAAAACCGCTCCCGATCAACGCAGTCAGGTGTTGCCTGACTGCGTTGTGGGTAATGCCCAGGGTTTCACACAGCAATTCGACGCTCGCACCCTGTGGCGCGATCAGCAATGCCCGCAGCAGCTTGCGTTGCGTGGGACCTAGCTGCCGCAGCATGCGGGTCCCGATCACGTGGCCTTGGCGGGAAACTGCTTGGCGATGGCATCGGAAAGCGCATCGGCAAGCGTATTCATGTGCGCCTGCATATGCGTCCACGTGGTTTTTTCAGCGGCCGCGTCGCCGCTCATGATCTGGCTGATCTGCGCTTCGTGGTCGCCGATATGCATGACCATCAAGCCGTTCACGCCAGCGTACGTCAGATTCGGATTGGCACCGGACAGAAACTTCGCAATCGCGTCCGCGTTGCTGGTCAGATCCTGCATGGCTTTGGCGTGTGCGGCCTTGTCGCCGGCGTGCTCTGCGTCGGTCATCGCCTTGACGCCACCCCAGTGTCCAGCCAGCAAGTCCAGCATGCCCTTGCCGGCATCAGCGCCATAGAAGCCGCCGACTGCATCGGCGATTTGCTTGGCGTTGGCGACAGTGGCGTCAGCGGCCTTGGTCGCGGCTGCTGCATTGCCAGCCTTTACCGCGACGGCGTAGGCGCGGGTGTGTTCGATATGCCCTTGCCAGAGCGAGCGCATGGCCGCGTGAAGTTTGGGTGCGGTAGCGGTGGCTGCAGGCTGGGCCATCGCGGCGTGGGTTTCTTGCGCCGCGGCAATGGGAACAGCGGCGGCAAGCGACAAGCCAAGGGCCAGCGAACAAGCAATTGATAGCGGTTTCATGAGCGTCTCCAATGGGTACCGTCGCATGACGGTCTTTACAGTGTGATCCGTTCCCGCGAATAGTAAAGCAATCTATGTGTAAAGTAGATGCATCGTTGTATTGAGTTCAGCATGACGCGACATGCGCGTCGCCAAACGCAGCGCGTGAGGCACAGGGTGGCGCCCATCAACCCGCGGCCTGACTTCCAACGACGTGACGATAACGGGTGGTATTTTCTGCTCGCTCCTCAACCTCGGAATCGGCTTTTTGTAAGTAGCTTGTCGCAAGCGATGGCCGAAAGTATCCCTCCGGTTCTGCCGCCGGCGACGGTTGGCCAGTCGCTATGCCCCCTGACACCAATGCCCTGAGCGTTCGTCCGGTGGCGATTACCGCAGCGCCTGGTCCAGATCGGCGACCAAGTCGTCCGGGTGTTCAAGACCAACCGACAGCCGAAGCAGATTGTCCGGCGACACCGGAGTGGCGCCCTCGACCGACGCGCGGTGTTCGATCAGCGATTCACAACCACCCAGCGAAGTCGCATTAGTGAACAACTGTACTCTTTCTGCGACTGCTAGCGCGGCGTCGCGTCCGCCCCGGATCTGCACACTGAGCATGCCGCCGAAATCACGCATCTGCCGCGCCGCGACGGCGTGATTCGCGTGGCTTGCAAGGCCAGGCCAATGCACGGCTTCCACGCGCGGGTGCGCAGCAAGGAATTCGGCCACGGCGCGCGCATTGCGGCAATGCCAGGCCATGCGTGCCGGCAGTGAACGCAATCCGCGCAGAGTCAGCCAGGCATTGAACGGCGCCATTACCGCGCCGCGCACGTGACGGCTGTGTGCAACCGCATCGTGCAGTGTGTCGGCGCGCGCGAAGACAAGCGCGCCACCCATCACATCGCTGTGGCCGCCGAAGTATTTTGTCGTCGAGTGCATCACCACGTCCGCGCCGAGCGCGAGCGGTTGCTGCAGGCAGGGTGTGGCAAAGGTGCTGTCAACAACCACGCACGCCCCTGCACCGCGCGCGAGCGCGCTGATTGCGACAACATCCACAATTTGCAGAAGTGGATTCGATGGCGTTTCCAGCCACACGCATCGCGTCGCTGGCGTCAGCGCGGCGGCGACCGCGGCGGGATTGGTGACATCCACGGCGTCGACTCGCAGCCCCAGACGCGGGAGGAAATCGCGGCTGAGCGCGCGCAAACCCTGGTAGACATCGCGGGGTATGAGGATATGACTGTCGTCAGGCAGGCTGCTGAGCAAGGCGTCCGCCGCCGCCATGCCCGACGAGAATGCGAGTGCCGTCGCGCCACCTTCCAGTGCCGCCAGCGCGGTTTCCAGGCGCGCCTGGGTGGGATTGCCTTCGCGCGCGTATTCGAAACCGGCGACGCGTTCCGCGGCCGGTCCGTGCTCGAACGTCGTCGACAGATGCAGCGGAGGAGCGATGGCGCCCGTCGCGCGGTCCGGTTCGGCGCCGGCGTGAATGGCGAGCGATTCAATGCGCACGGCGCGTCTCCCGGAAGGCGGCACGCGCAGCGTCGAGAGTGTCGGCAATGTCCTGCTCGCTGTGCGCGGAGGACATGAAGCCGGCCTCAAACGCTGATGGCGCAAGGTAGATGCCGCGCTCAAGCATGGCGTGGAAGAAACGGTTGAACGCGGCGACGTCGCAAGCGATGGCTTGGCTGTAGGTTTCCACTCTTTCCGCCGTGAAGAACAAGCCGAACATGCCGCCGACACGATTTGTGCTGAACGGCACGCCGGTCTCGACTGCGACCGCGCGCAAGCCATCCGTGAGCAGCCGCGTCTTGCGTTCGAGTTCGTCGTAGAACACCGGGGCCTGGATCAGCTCCAGCATCGCCAGCCCCGCGGCCATCGCGACCGGATTGCCGCTCAAGGTGCCAGCCTGGTAGACCGGCCCGGCCGGGGCGATCTTCTGCATGATGTCGCGGCGGCCACCGTATGCGCCGACCGGCATGCCGCCACCGATGATCTTGCCGAACGTGGTCAGATCCGGCGTGACGCCATACAGTGATTGCGCGCCGCCAAGCGCGACGCGAAAACCCGTCATGACTTCGTCGAAGACCAGCAATGCGCCGTGTTGCGTGCACAGTTCGCGCAGGCCGGCGAGAAAACCGTCGCTCGGCAGGATGCAATTCATGTTGCCGGCGACGGGCTCGATGATCAGCGCGGCAATATCGTGGCCGAGCCCGGCGAAAAGTCCGCGTGCGGCATCGAGGTCGTTGTAGGGCAGGGTCAGGGTGAGGTCGGCGAGGACTGCGGGAACACCCGGCGAGGTCGGCGTGCCGAACGTCAGCGCGCCGGAACCGGCCTTGACCAGGAACCCGTCTGCATGGCCGTGGTAGCAGCCTTCGAACTTCACGATGTGCGAGCGCCCGGTGAAGCCGCGTGCAAGGCGGATCGCCGACATGGTCGCCTCGGTGCCGGAATTGACCATGCGCACGACCTCTATCGAGGGCACCAGGCGCGTGATCGTCTCCGCCATCGTGACTTCCGCCGCGCAGGGTGTGCCGAACGAGAGGCCGTCCTGGATTGCGCGCATCGCCGCATCGCGTACATGCGGATGGTTGTGGCCGACCACCATCGGTCCCCATGAGCCGACGTAGTCGATGTAGCGTTTGCCTTCGACATCCCACAGATAGGCGCGGTCTGCGCGCGCCGTGAAGAACGGCTCACCACCCACCGACTTGAACGCGCGTACAGGCGAGTTGACGCCGCCGGGAATTCGCGCGACCGCGCGCTGGAAAAGTTCATGGTTGGTGGTCATGGGGTTTTCTTGGGCCGGGGTCTGGCTGGGATCGTAAAACAGCCAACGCGTGTGGGTGAAAGCGCCGGGTTCCGGCGCAAGCAGGGACGGCGGGCAAAAACCTGGATGGTTATTGTGTTACGAACGCGCCGTCTCGAACAGCGCGGCAAAGTGTCGTGCCGCCGCGCGCACGTCGGGTTGACCAAACAGGCCTGAGACCACCGCGATCGCGTCGGCGCCGGCATCGATCAGCTCGCGGGCATTGGCATGTGTGATGCCGCCGATCGCGACCAGCGGCAGACCGAGCGGTTTGGCATCGCGTAGCAGCTGCACCGGCGCGCGGACGCAAAGAACGCGCCGAACGCGAGATAGCTGGCGCCGGCCGCTGCGGCTGCCCGCGCATGGGCAAGCGAGTCGTAGCACGACACGCCGATTATTGCTGTCTCTCCAAGCCGCGCGCGCGCGGACTCAATCGCGGCGTCGTTCTCGCCCAGATGCACGCCGGCGGCGCCGACTGCGGCCGCCAACTCGATATCGTCGTTGACGATCAGCGGTACGCGATGGCGCTCGCACAGTGCCTGCAAAGCACGCGCCTCCTGCAGGCGGCGGGCGCGGCCGGTGTTCTTGTCGCGATACTGCAAGATAGCGGCGCCGCCCTCGAGCGCCGAAGTGCAGGCAGCAAAAAGGTCATTGCGCGGTCCGTCAGTAATCGCGTAAAGGCCGCGGGGCGGCAAGGGCTCGAAAGCGTTCATGAGATAGGACCGATCGCCGCGCGCTTTCGCGCGCTTGCGCAAGCTGGGAGAATACAAGACCTTCCATTCGCTT
>CAJDTR010000044.1_pt1 | contig 25477 bp, 26 predicted proteins | sample 7389891 | NCBI WGS metagenome assembly CAJDTR01 (sample SAMEA7055657, study PRJEB34461) | soil metagenome | biome: terrestrial ecosystem; feature: Peninsula; material: soil | place: Antarctica | collected 2016 | reverse complement strand
GCGCGCTGTTCTGGGCGGTCGCGACCACTTTCGCAATGGACAAAGCGCGCGCGCCACATGTGCTGATCCTGGGAGGAGGTTTCGGCGGATTGACAGCGGCGCGCGCGCTGGCCACGGCCCCGGTGCGCGTCACGCTCGTCGACCGCACGAATCACCATTTGTTCCAGCCGCTGTTGTATCAGGTTGCCACGGCAGGGCTTTCATCGCCGGATATTGCTGCGCCGCTGCGACACATCGTGCGCAAGCAGCGCAATCTGGCCGTACGCATGGACGACGCACTGGAAATCGATGTGCACGCGCGGCGCGTGACGCTCGCACATGGCGCGCTTGACTACGATTATCTGATCGTCGCGACGGGTGCCCGAGATGCGTACTTCGGGCACGACGAGTGGGCGCCGTTTGCCCCCGGGCTGAAGACCCTCGACGACGCGCTGCTGATTCGCCGACGCTTGCTCACTGCATTCGAGTCGGCAGAACGTGAATCGGATCCGCAGGTGCGCTCGGAATGGCTGAGCTTCGTCATCATCGGTGGCGGTCCGACCGGCGTGGAATTGGCCGGCACGCTGGCCGAAATCGCGCGCCATACCTTGCCGCGGGAATTTCGACGCAGCGATCCACGCAGCGCCGCCATCCATTTGATTGAAGCCGGCCCGCGCCTGCTCGCGTCGATGCCTGCGTCGTTGTCGATCAAGGCGCGTCTGCATCTCGAAAAACTCGGTGTCACTGTGCTGACCGGTCAGCCGGTCACGGCTGTCGATGCATGCGGCGTCACGCTCGACGAACGCCGTATGGCGGCGCGTACGGTGCTGTGGGCCGCTGGTGTTGCGGCGTCATCGCTCGGTGCCCAGTTGGGCGCCGAGCGCGATCGGGCAGGCCGGGTCAAGGTGGAGGCGGACCTGTCGTTGCGCGCGCACCCGGAAATATTCGTGATCGGTGATTTGGCGACGGTTGCACACGATAACGCGCTGATTCCCGGCGTCGCGCCCGCTGCGAAACAGATGGGTGCGTTCGCGGCGCAGGCGATTCGTGCGCGGATTGAACAGCGTCCATGCTCTGCGTTCCGCTACCGCGATTACGGATCTCTCGCCACGGTCGGACGCATGGCGGCGGTGGTCGATCTGCGCGGGGTGCATATTTCTGGCCCCATCGCGTGGCTGTTCTGGCTGCTCGCGCATATTTTCTTTCTGATCGGGTTTCGCAATCGTCTGGTGGTGATGATTGACTGGATCTGGTCGTATTTCACCTATCAGCGCAATGCGCGGATCATCATTGGACGCGAAACCGACGGAGGGAACGCAGGAACGCGGGACGCGCGCGACCGATGATGGCGTTCGATTGCAAAGGCGATTCAGCGCGGCGTTCGGCATCAGCGGGTATTTTTGAACTTCAGGTGGCTGCGGCCAAAGGAGCATCGATGGACTTTGACATCCGACGCAACGACGCGGCACACCGCTTCGAAACTACGCTCGAAGACACGCTCTGCGTGCTCGACTATCGCCTGCACGACGGGGTGCTTTCGATCGACCATGTAGGCGTGCCGCAACCAGTCGCTGGCCGTGGCATCGCAGCGGCGTTGACGAAAACCGCACTCGACACCGCGCGTGCCGAGAACTGGCGGGTGGTTGCCCATTGTCCCTACGCCGCTGCCTGGATCGAGCGCCATCCGCAGTATCGCGACCTGCTCAATCACGTCTAGCGCCACGGGTAACCCCTGAGGCGCGCTTGCCGGTTGCGCACGTGCATGTCCCGACACGATTCTGCAGCACCAATTGCGTGCGCCAGATCACATCGCCCATGCGACCCACACACGGGGCAAGCCGTCGATCCGTGCGCTGCGCTCCGATGGCAGACTGCTAGAATGTTTCAGATCGTCACGTCGATATGGGGCGCAGTGAATCGGCACGCGGCGGAACGTTCGAGGGCGTCAGGAATGCCCTGCGGCACGAGATATCGGTCAGTGTGAAACCAACGGGAGCGAATGAAATGAGCAAGTCGATGTATGCGATCGTGTTGGCGTTGGCTGGCATGGCGACGGCCGGCAGCGTGTTTGCGGCGGCCAAGCCTTCCATCGGCGTCGCCGAATTCAAGAACGAATCGGGCGCAGCGTGGTGGCGCGGCGGCGTGGGCTGGGAACTATCGGGCATGCTTTCGAACGAACTGTCGAGCAGTGGCGATTTCCGTGTCGTGGAGCGCAGCAAACTCGGCAACGTGCTTGAGGAACAGAACCTGGCCGCCTCCGGCCGTGTTCGTTCGGGTACTGGGGCGAAGATGGGGCAGGTGACCGGCGCGGATTATCTGGTGTTCGGTACCGTTACCTCGTACGAGGAAAATACCGCCAGCACGGGCGGCGGCTTGAGCTTCCGCGGCATTTCGCTGGGCGGCAAGAAGTCCGAGGCGTATCTTGCGATCGACGTGCGCGTGGTCAACGCGACCACCGGCGAAGTCGATTTCTCGCGCACGATCGAAGGCCGAAGCTCAGGCGGAGGCATGTCGGTCGGCGTTTTCCGCGGCGGCTTCGGCGGCGATCTGGCGCACGAGGAAAACACGCCCGCCGGCAAGGCAATCCGCGCCGCGCTGGTAGAGGCGACCGAATACCTCGATTGTGTGATGGTCAAGCGCGGCAGTTGCGAAGCCGAATTCGGCGCCAAGGAAAAAAAGCGCCGCGAGGGCGACAAGAAGGCACTCAAGCTCGACTGAGCAATATTGCAAGCTGGCCTGAGCGCAGCGATGCACTACGTGCTGTGTGGCTGACGAAGACACCGTAGCGGGCTCGTCCGCCATGGTTTCCCGGAAACGGCGGATTTGATCCGCCGTTTTTTTTCATCTGCGGACGGCTTCAGCGCGGCGAACGGGGACCGCGACGATTTGGCGTGGTGTTACCGCCGCCATGGTGTTTGCCGGACGTGTTGCCGTCATGCAATGAATTGCCCGGTGAGCCAGTCTGTGGTTTGCGCGGCCCGCCAGGGCGCGGACCCTTGGCGTGCGGCGGACGCGCTTGATACGGACTGCTCGGTGCGACATTGCCATTGCGTCCGGCGTTTCCTGGCGATGCGCCATCATGGTAGGGCTTGCGCGGTCCATTGCCGCCGGGACCGTGTGCGTTCGGCGGACGCGGTCCGCGCGGACCGTTCGGGTTTTGCGGGCGGGCGCTGTTTCCTCGCGGTCCATTCGCATCCGGCGGACGAGTGCGATTGCCGTGTGGCGCGTTTGTATTGCCGCGCGGCCCATTTGAATTTTGCCCATGCGGCTGGAACTGGCCGGGCTGGGATGCGCCGACATACGGTTGTGCTTCGCCCGGGCGGGCACCGCGGCGCTGACGACCGGGCTGGCCTGCGCTGTCGGGAAACCAGCTTCGCAGTACGGCGGGACTCAACCCAGGTTCGCTATAGGCGTTGCTGCGCGGTTGGCCTTGGCCGTGACTCTGGCCGGAGGCAGCGCGACCCGCGCCGCGCCCTTGGCGCTGGCCTTGCCCCGGCCCACGCTGTCCCGGAGATTGCCCCGGTCCACGCCGACCCGGGTTTTGGCCCGCACGGGGCCCGCCCTTGCCGGGCGCGCCGCGCGGTTTGCGCGAAGGCTTGCCGGCTCCGGGACGCCAGCCGTCGTCGCGCACGCGATCGAACGCGGCAAATTCGCGCGCCTCGTCATTGCGCGCGCTCGTCCACGCCTGCTGAGCCTTTGGGTTGGCGTGGAATTCGGTCGGCGTCGCACGACGCTGGCCAATCACTGGCGCGAGAGTCAGACGCGGTGCACGTTCGTGGATGCCGCTGCGCTGGCGCAACTGGTTGATCTGTCCGGCATCCAGTTCGGAAAAACGCCCACGCAACAGGCCGCGCGGCAATTCGATGCTGCCGTAGCGGATGCGCTTCAAGCGGCTGACCATCAAGCCCTGTGATTCCCACATGCGCCGCACTTCACGGTTGCGCCCTTCGCGCAAGGTCACGCGAAACCACGAATGGCTGTTGCCGCGGCTGACCACCGCGATCTCGTCGAAATGCGCCGGGCCGTCTTCGAGGTCGATGCCGCTGCGCAGCTTCTCGATTGTTTCGTCGGGCACTTCGCCGTGCACGCGGCAGATGTATTCTCGCTCGATCTCCGAACTTGGATGCATCAGCGTGTTGGCCAGTTCGCCATCAGTGGTGAGCAACAGCAAGCCGGTGGTGTTGATGTCGAGGCGGCCGACTGCGATCCAGCGCGCGCCCTTAAGCTGCGGCAACTGTTCGAAAACGGTTGGACGGCCTTCTGGGTCTTCGCGCGTTGCGACGACGCCATCGGGTTTGTTGTAGACAATGACCTGCGCGTGTTCGGCGGCATCGGCCACGACCACGAAGCGCTTTGCGTCCAATTCGATGCGGTCGCCGGCATGCACACTCTGGCCCACGGTTGCCACCGCGCCGTTGAGCTGCACCTCGCCGGCCTCGATGCGCGCTTCGAGCATGCGCCGCGATCCAAGTCCGGCATTGGCGAGGACCTTGTGCAGGCGTTCCTCGACCATCGGCGCGTCATCGATGCCGTCGGAGGAACGTTTCAGTTTCAGGATCGAGCGTGAAGGTGTGGTCATGCGACGGATTCCGGAGAGTCTTTTTCGGCGTTGCCGGCAAGCGGCTCTTCGCTGATGGATGAAAAGGATGCAGTGTCGCCATTCGCGGCGATACTTTCGGATGGGCGGGTGTCAACGTTTTCGATTGCGCTGGAGTCGGAATTGGTGCATTCATCGCCGGAACTGGAGGCAGCTTCGTCGCCCATGTCTACCGCCGCGATGATTTCCCCAGGCGCGCCGAACACCAGTTGCGGATCGAGTTCCTCGATGTCGCGCAGCTCGCTGAGCGGCGGCAGTTCATCCAGCGACTTGAGATTGAAATAATCCAGAAACTGCTTGGTGGTGCCGAAAAGCGCAGGTTTGCCGGGCACGTCGCGATAACCGACGACGCGCACCCATTCGCGTTCCTCGAGCGTGCGCACGATGTGGGTCGACACCGCGACGCCGCGAATCTGCTCGATCTCCGGGCGCGTGATTGGCTGGCGATACGCAATCAGCGACAGCGTTTCGAGTAGTGCGCGGGAGTAGCGCGACTGGCGCTCGCTCCAAAGCCGAGTGACGAACCGGTGCGCGTCCTGGCACACCTGGTAGCGAAAACCCGACGCGACCTCCACCAGCTCCACGCCGCGCCCCGCGCAATCCTCTCGCAACTGGGCCAGCGCCTTGGCGAGGTCCTCGTGCGGTGGCATGTCCAGCTCGTCGAACAGGTTCGACAGTTGCGGCAGCGTCAGCGGATGCGAAGACGCGAGCAGGGCCGCTTCAATGATGCGTTTGAGGGCGTCGATTTCGAACATCGTATCGTGAGTAACCGGAAAAAGTGGCGTCATCCCGACGAATGCCGGAATCCATTTTGATTTGTTCGCGCAAGAGCCATGTGGACTTGGGTGTTCGCAATGACGAACCTGTAAATTTTCCGCCTGCGCATGTTCTGCAACCAGTCAGGCCGCCGTTGCCAGCGATTTCAGGTAGATCGGCGCGAGCGCCACCTCCTGCATGATTTCGACGAGTTGCTCCTTGGCCAGTTCCAGCAACGCGAGGAAGGTGACGATCACGCCGGCGTATCCTTCGCTGGCATCGAACAGATTCTCGAAACGGTGGAACTCGCCGTCGCTGAGCGTGCGCAACACGTCGCTCATTCGGCTGCGCACATTGAGCGCGTCGCGCTGAATCGCGTGGTGACCATACAAATCGACGCGTTTCATCACGTCCTTGAGCGCAAGCAGCAGTTCGCGCAGATCGACCGGCGGCGGCAAACGCACGATGTTGCGGTCCTCCACGAGGACGTGCGCCGTCGCGAAATCGCGTTCCTGGCGCGGCAACGCGTCGATATCCTCGGCCGCTTTCTTGAAGCGCTCGTATTCCTGCAGCCTGCGCACAAGCTCCGCGCGCGGATCGGCTTCGGAACTTTCTTCGCTTGGCGGTCGCGGCAGCAGCAGACGCGACTTGATCTCGGCCAGAATTGCGGCCATTACCAGATATTCGGCCGCGAGCTCCAGCTTCATCTCGTGCATCAGATCGATGTAATCGACGTACTGACGCGTAATTTCAGCGACAGGGATATCGAGGATGTCGAGATTCTGGCGTCGGATCAGATACAGCAGCAGATCAAGCGGCCCTTCGAAGGCATCCAGGATGACCTCGAGCGCGTCCGGCGGGATGTACAAATCCTGCGGCATGGCGAGCACGGGCAGGCCGCGCACCATCGCAAGTGCAATTTCCTGCTGCTGCGGGACCTGCGCAAAGGCACTGGCCGGGATGTCGGGAGTTTGTTGTGCGGCGGTCTGATTCATGCTCGATCCCATGACAACGGCGCCTCACGGCGCGGGTCATGCCAAAGATCATTGAGAGTTGCGGCGTGGCGTGCGGATTAAAAAAAGCCCGCGACGGCACCTGCAACAAAGGACACCCGGACCGTAATCCGGAGGTCGTAAAACCGTTCAAAGTTTTCGAGTAGCGCCGGGGGCAAATATATCGCCGTGCTGCGCGCGGGGATTCCGGGCTCTCGATTGACGCCTAGCCTACGGGCAATCGCGGCAATGCGCAATCGGCTGAGCACGGCGGCATTCATCCACGGCAGTTGCATCGGGTACCATATTCGACCGTCACAGGATGACCTTCCCGATGTGGTATGCGATTGTCGGCAACGATGTCCCCGCGTCACTGGCGCGCCGGGAGTCCGCGCGTCCGGCGCATCTTGAGCGCCTGAACACGTTGCGAAATGAGGGCCGGTTGCTGCTGGCAGGCCCGTTTCCAGCCATCGATTCCGACGACCCCGGGCCAGCCGGATTCAGCGGCAGCCTGATCGTCGCCGAATTCGATGATCTTGCCGCCGCGCGAGCGTGGGCGGATGCCGATCCGTATGCGGCAGCCGGCGTGTATCGCGAAGTCGATGTGCGTCCGTTTCGCAAGGTGCTGCCTTGATCGATCGGATCGCGGCGATCGAGGCGTGCCTGACGTCTGCGCTGGAACCGCTGGAACTGCTCGTCGTGGATGAGGGGCATCGCCATGTCGGTCACGCAGGCGCGCGCGATGGGCGGGGGCATTTCCGCGTGCGCGTGGTCAGTGTCGCGTTTCGTGGACAATCACCGCTGGCGCGCCATCGGGCGGTGTACGCGGCGCTGGGGCCACTGATGCAAACCGATATTCACGCGCTGGCGCTCGACGCCCGCGCTCCGGAAGAACAATGACCCGCAACAATCATTGCGTTGCCTGCTCGCGCTTTTGAGGTTCGTTTCGATATGCGTCTGACCACCATCAAACTCGCCGGATTCAAGTCCTTTGTCGATCCGACGACCCTGCATTTCCCCACCAACATGACCGGCGTTGTCGGCCCGAATGGTTGCGGAAAATCGAACATCATCGATGCGATCCGCTGGGTCATGGGCGAGAGCGCGGCCAGTCGTCTGCGCGGCGATGCGTTGACGGATGTGATTTTTTCCGGATCGAGCGGACGCAAGCCGGTGGGCAGTGCGATGGTGGAATTGCTGTTCGATAATTCGGATGGCGTCATTGTCGGGGAATACGCCAGTTACAACGAAATTTCGGTCAAGCGGATCGTCAGCCGCGATGGCCAATCGCAGTATTTTCTCAATGGCGTGCGCTGTCGCCGGCGCGACATCACCGATCTTTTCCTCGGCACCGGCCTCGGCCCGCGCAGCTATTCGATCATCGAACAGGGCATGATTTCCGAGATTGTCGAAGCCGATCCGGAACAGTTGCGCAATCATCTGGAAGAAGCCGCCGGCATCTCCAAATACAAGGAGCGGCGCAAGGAAACCGAGAGCCGCATCAAGGCGACTCGCGAAAATCTCGATCGCGTGCGCGACGTGCGCGATGAAGTCGACAAGCAGCTCGAACACTTGAAGCGTCAGGCGCGCACCGCCGAACGCTGGCAGGCGTTCAAGGACGAGCAGAAGAAAAAGGAAGCACAGGTCAAGGCGCTCAATCTACGCGCGGCGCAGGCAGAACTCGAAGTCCATTCCGGCGCACGCAACAAGGCTGAACTTGCAATCGAGCAACAGCTTGCGCAGCAGCGGCATACCGAAGCGGCGCTGGAAACCGGCCGCGAGAAACACAGCGCGGCGGGCGATCACGTGAACGCGGTGCAGGCGCAGGTTTACGGTGTCGGCGCAGAGATCGCGCGAGTCGAACAACAAATTCAGCACAGCAAGGAATTAGCCGCACAACTCGAACGCGCGCGCCACGAGAATGAGCGTGCGCATGCGGAACTCAGCGAGCACATCGACGCCGATCGCCAGCGCTTCGAGGAGTTGGGCGCGCAGCTCGCCGATGCGCAACCGCAACTGGCGACATTGCGGGCGGCGGATGAGGAAGCGGGCCAGGCCCTGCGCATCGCCGAGGTCAGACTCGCCGAATGGCAAGCCGCATGGGACCAGCATGCGCAAGCGACTTCGCAGGCGGCCCAATCCGCCGAAGTTGAACGCACGCGCCTGGATTATCTCGATAAACAGTGTCTTGCCGCCGATCAGCGCCGAAATACGCTTGAAACCGAGCGCAGTGCGGCGAATCTGGACGAACTTGGCAACGCCCTGCGTATGCTTGATACCGAGCATCGCAGTTTGCGCGAGCAGGTCGAGACGCATACCGCGGCGCTCGACCAGCGTCGCAGCGCGGCGGAAATTGCGCTGGAACGCGAACGCGCAACGCACTCGGCGCTGAGCATCGCACGTGGCAACCTGGAAAACTTGCGCGGGCGCCTCGGTTCGCTGGAAGCGCTGCAACACGCCGCGCTCGGAGAAACCGGTGGCGCTGTGCAGGAATGGCTGAACCGTCTCGGGCTTGATGAATGCAAACGTTTGGGTGAGACGTTGCAGGTCGACGCGGGTTGGGAATGCGCAGTCGAGACCGTGCTCGGCGGTTGGCTGGAATCCGTGTTGGTCGAAGATGCACAGGCGCTGGCTGGCGATCTCGCTTTACTGGGGGAGTCCGATCTGGTCCTGATGGCCAGTGGCGAATTAGGGCGTGACGGATCGGCGCGGGACGTCCCTGGCGATTCGCTCGCCGCGCGCGTGCGCGGCCCGGCGGCAGCGCGCGAATGGCTGGCACAGGTGCGCACAAGCGCGTCGCTGGCGGCTGCGTGCGCGCAAGTGGCGGCGCTCCGTTCCGGTGAATCCCTGGTCACGCCGGAGGGCGAATGGATCGGCGCCGGTTTTGTCCGCATCCAGCGCGGAGGTAGTGCGCAGATCGGCGTGATCGCGCGCGAACGCGAGATTCGCCAATTGGCTGCGCGCTTAAGTGAACTCGAAAACGAGATTGGTGGTCACGTCGAGTCGCTCGATCGCGGCAAGCTCGAACGCATCGATGCCGAACGGGTGCGCGACGACGCGCAACGCGAGCTGTACACAGCGCACCGACGCCTCGCCGAAGTCGCTGGTCAGTTGCAGAGCCACCGCGGCCGCATCGACAGTGCCAACGAACGCCTGCTGCGAGTCGCCCACGAGCTCGAAGAAGTAAACACACAGGTCGACAGCGATCGCGAGCGATCGCGCGAGGCACGCGGCCGCCTCGACACCGCGGTCACCACCATGGGCGATCTCGAACTGCGTCGTCAGCAGCTTGATGTCGAACGCCGAGCGCTGCTTGAAGCGCGCGAGGAAGCACGCATGAATTCGCTCGAAGCGCGCGACGCGGCGCTCCAGCACGCGTTGTCGAACGAATCGCGGCGCTCCGCCTCGGCGGCGCTGGAACAATCGCTGCAGCGCATGCGCAGCCAGCTCGCGCAGGTTGTCGCGCGCCGTGGCGAAATCGCCGCGCAACTCATGTCGGGCACCGATCCGCTGAGCGGCCTGGAAACCGAACGCCAGACGCATCTGAACCAGCGATTGCTGGTCGACAAACAGATGGTCCAGGCGCGCCAGGCATTGCAGGAACACGACGCCGAACTGCGCCGGCTCGAGCTGGAACGCCATCGATTCGAGCAGGCGCTCAACGAGCAGCGTGAATTCGTCGCTGAGCTGCGCCTGCGTGAGCAGGAACATCGTCTGCACGCGCAAGCGCTGAGCGTCGCGATTGTCGAAGCAGGCTTCGACGTGCAGGCCGTCGTGGATGCGTTGCCCGGTGACGCCGACGCGGCACTATGGCAGGCTGAGCTGGGCGAACTGGAACAAAAGATCCGCCGCCTCGAACCGGTCAACCTCGCTGCAATTCAGGAATACGACGAGCAATCGCAGCGCAAGACATATCTCGATGCGCAATTGACCGATCTGACCACCGCGCTGGAAACGCTCGAAGGCGCGATCCGCAAGATTGACAAGGAGACCCGCGCGCGTTTCAAGGAAACCTTCGATCAGGTCAACACCGGTGTGCAGGAACTCTTCCCGCGCTTGTTCGGCGGCGGCCATGCGCATCTTGAGATGACCGGTGACGATCTGCTTTCGACTGGCGTGACGATCATGGCGCGCCCGCCGGGCAAACGCGTGAGTTCCATTTCATTGCTGTCGGGTGGAGAAAAGGCGCTGACTGCGGTAGCGCTGGTTTTCGCGATTTTCCGACTCAATCCGGCGCCGTTCTGCCTGCTTGATGAGGTCGATGCGCCGCTGGATGAAGCCAATGTCGGACGTTTTTCGTCGCTGGTCGGCGAAATGAGCGAACAGGTGCAATTCATCTTCGTCACCCACAACAAGGCGACGATGGAATCCGCACGGCAACTGTGCGGCGTTACCATGCGCGAGCCGGGGGTATCGCGGCTGGTCCAGGTCGATCTCGCCGAAGCAGCTAAACTTGCCGGCGCGGCGTAATTGTCGTAACGCAAGCTCGAGGCACACCTTCATGGATTGGAATCCCGCAGTCGGCATCCCGCTCATCGTCATCGGCCTGATCGTGCTGGTGCTGATCTATCTTTTCGGGAGGCCGAAAAAACCTGGCCAAGGCGAACGTCACATTCTTCGACGCGGCGATGGCAGTCGCGTGGAGCCGACCTTTGGCGATCCGGCCGCCGCGGGCGAGCCAGAGCAAGGCGAGCTCGATGTCGCGACGCGTGCTGCGCTCGACCATGTGGGCAATCCGGCGCGTGCAGCGTCCTCGCGCTCGAGCGTCGGCACACGCCCGGATCGTCAGATCGAACGCATCGTGACTTTGTTTGTGGCCGCACGCGAGGGCGAATCGCTGGTCGGCTCAGATGTCGTCATTGCCGCCGAGAAAGCCGGCCTGCAGTTCGGCGACATGGGCATCTTCCATCGTCCGGTGCTCGGCAAAGTTGTCGAAGGCCCGGTGTTCAGCATGGCCAACATGGTCAAGCCGGGCAGTTTCGACATGACTAAGCTGGACAGTGTTCGTACACCAGGCGTCACCTTGTTCATGACCTTGCCAGGCCCGCTGCCGGCGCTTGATGCCTGGGAAATGCTGCTGCCAACGGCGCAGCGCCTGGCGGAATTACTTGACGCGCAAGTGCTCGATGAAAGCCGTAACGCACTCGGCAGGCAGCGCATTGCGCATATCCGCGATGAACTGCGTGCGTGGGACAGGCAGCAGGAACGCAACCAGATTCGGCCTGGGCGCTGAGTCAAAGCGACGTTCGCGACCTGCTTTGATGCGCACTTCGCAGCGCGCCACAACGTGTTCGGGGATCTCGTCCTTGTTGCGGAAGGGGTAGGAAAGAGTGCGCTGGCTGATCCCCGGTTGTTCCGCAATATGGTTGGGACTGACGTTCGATTCGCCCTGCGCATGGAGCATCGCCGGGCTGACGTCGAGGATGCGCTGGCGGGTCTGAAGCGCCATGTCTGACCGTCGCGTCACGACAGGGGCAATCAACTGCCGAGTTTCTTCACCAGATCGACATATTTCTGTTTCGCATCGTCGCCTCTGGTGCCCTTGAGTTTGCCCCAGGCTTCGTATTTCGCGGTGCCGACAAAATCAAAAAATCCCGGCTTGGGTCCGCAAACATCGCCTTCCGAACCTTGCTTGTACAAGGCATAGAGTTTGAGGAGGGTGTCATTGTCGGGACGCTCGACAAGCGTCTTCACGTCTTCGGCAGCTTGTTCGAAGCGGGAATCGAGGTCGGACATGGAGGTTCCACCGTCACTATGCGCAGTGCCAATGCGCGAGCTTACAACAGCGCGCTGCTGCGGTGAATCGGCATGGCCAGCCGGGTTCAAGCGCGGTTATGTACAGCGTCATTGCGGGAAGAAAGGGCAGGGGCGAGCAATCGCGCGAATTTCGCTCACATCGCGGGTGACCCGCACCATCCTGATGCTCGTACTTGCCAGATCGCGCAGCACAAGCTGCGCTTCGCCTGGCGGCAGCTTTGCTGCACCAAACGGCTTGACTACCGTTTTGTCGCACTTCGCACTCGCCCCTGCCGGCCCCGTGCTGCGCTCCCACCGGAACGGAGCGCGACTCATTGGTGTGGGAGCGAAGAAAGCCGCGAAACCTGGGTCTGACGAACAGCGTGATTACTTCGGGGTGCGCTTCGTGGACGCACGCTTCGCCGCGGCAGGCTTCTTGGTCGCCTCGCGTGCGTCGCGGGCGAGGTCGTCGATCCGTTTGTTCAGTGCCTGAATATCCTCCTGGCTCGGAATGCCCAGACGGCCGAGCGTGCGCGCGACGCGATCCTCGAACACGCGTTCGAGCTTGCTCCAGGTTTGCTGGCCGCGTTCGCGAACCTGACCTACCGTGGTTTCGACATTGCCACGCATTTCATTGACGCGTTTCTCGGTGAATTTGCGCGTCTTGGCGTCGAGCGCGGTGCCTTCCTTGACCAGCGACTCAAACAGCTTGCCGCCTTCCGCTTGCGCCTTGGAGAATGCGCCGAGGCCGGCCAGCCAGATCTGCTGCGCCGAATCCATCACCGCCTTGCCGACGCTGCGCGCGTCGTTCGTTGCTGCTTGCGCCGTTGCGCGTGGATCGGGTTTTGGTGTCGCCATGATCGAATCCTCATGATTGCTGGACGAAGCGGGCGCCGCGCGTGGAGGGAGTGGTGGCGGGTTGCGCTAGAGCAGACACATTACATCAGCGGCGCCTAGACAATGTATTCGTCGAGTCGCCGTTCGATTTCGCGTTCGATGACGGGCTTCAATGCGCTCATCATGAAACCCAGTTCGACGCGCACGTGGACGTCATTTTTCGCCACGGCGATTCGACCCTTCACGCCGCTGCGCTCGAAATGCAATTCATCCCCGTTCCAGTTATGCGCGACCCCGTATTCCCGGGCGATGACTTGTGCGACTTTCTCGACCGCCGCCTTGGCAGCCTTGATGCTGATCTGGTGCGCGCGGCGTATGTCGATGACGGCCATGACGTTCTCGCAAACGGGATGCTGGTAGTGGTGCATGATGCCCTAGCCAACGGCGCCCGTGGAATGGGGTTCGCATCTTCGCCCAGCGCTTCGGGGCGCGCTGTAGGCTGTGATAAAGTGCGCGACCCTTCCATCAATCCGATGCGATGCGCCTGAGTTTTGCCAATGGCGAACACGCCGATTTTCTCCTCGAAGGCGGTGCCGCAAGTCTCGGTAATGCCAGCGGCAACACACTCGTGCTCGCCGGCCCGGATATCGCGGCCCAGCACGCGCGTCTGACCGAAGATCGTCGCGGCGTCGTGCTTGAAGTGCTCGATCCCGCTGCCCGCACTCACGTCAACGCGCGACCCGTGCGCGAGAAGGCGCTGCTGCGTTGTGGCGACGTGTTGTGCCTGGGCAAGGTCACGATCACGCTGAAGGCGGATCGTGATGATCTGATTGAAACCTCGATACCGCCGGAATCGGTGCCTCCGGCCACCGCACAAAGCCCGTCGCGAGTGATCCTGCGCGGTGTGTCCGGTAGTCATTTCGGCCGCACCATCGCAGTCAATCATCGGATCGTGGTCGGCAGCGGGGCCGACTGCGGTTTGGTAATGGAGGAAGGACAGATCGTCTCGCGGCACGCGTCGATCGAGAATGTCGACGAGTCGATTTATCTGCGCAACATCGGCGGCGCGCGCAATGGCAGCATGGTGAATGGGGTGCGCGTGACGGACGCGATTGTCTATCCCGGCGATCAGGTCGCATTCGAGCGCAATTATTTCATCGTCGAAGCGCCAGGTTTACCTGCGCGTGGACAAGCCCGTGCCGACGATGCGCAACCGCTTGACGTCGTTGACGATCGGCAAGCAAGCGGCGTTGCCGCACCACCGCGGGCGCGCGGCGCCATATGGTGGCTCATCGGCGTTGCGGCATTGATAGCCCTGGCACTTGGACTGCTGATTCATCGAGGCATCTAGCACTTCTGGATATTCCCGATCAATGAACCGAAACGCGTACCAGCGCTGGTGATTGCCGGTAGTGATCGGGGAAAACTCGCTTCAGGTTTTCGATTTTCGGCAGATCGTTCACGGCTATATAGGGACTGTCCGGATTCAGCGTCAGGTAATCCTGGTGATACGCTTCGGCGGGATAGAACGCTTTGCCGCGCTCCACTGTCGTGACGATGGGCTTGCCATAAGCGTTGGACTGCTTGAGTTGAGCGATATAGGCGCTTGCCACCTTGGCTTGTTCGTCATTTGCGACAAAGATCGTGGAGCGATACTGGGTGCCGCCGTCCGGACCCTGCCGATTGAGTTCCGTCGGGTTGTGCGCTACCGAAAAATAAATCTGCAGCAACTGTCCATAGCTAATCTGGCGCGGGTTGTAAGTGATCTCCACGGATTCCGCGTGCCCTGTGCTGCCGCTGCCAACGGTTTGGTAATTCGCAGTATCTCGGGTACCTCCGGCATAGCCTGAGACTGCCTTGATGACCCCCGTCACGTGCTGATAAACGCCTTGCACTCCCCAGAAGCATCCGCCGGCAAACACGGCCTTTTCCGACGCAGCGAGCGGCGCCGTTTCATCCATCACCGGTGGTGGAATGACAACAGCGGCTTCCTCTGAACGGGCAGATATCTGCCACAGCAGCATCCCTGTCAGCACGGACAACGCCAGATACAACACTGAGCGGGGCGCAATTTTTCCGATGTAATTCACGCGTCTCTCCTGAGTGAACACGTCTCGCGGCTGATCCGCCAAACCGACTATTTCTCGCGCTGACCTGGAATCCGCGCGAGCGATGGAAACAAAGGTTGACGCGGTGATCGCGACCAGATTCGGCGTCAAGCGGCCGCCTTGAAGACCAATGCCAGGCCATTCATGCAATAGCGCAGTCCCGTCGGAGCAGGGCCATCGTTGAAGACGTGACCGAGGTGACCACCGCAACGGCGGCAGTGAATCTCGGTTCGTGCCATGCCCAGGGTTGAATCGCGCGTCTCCTTGACGGCATTCGCAAGTGGCTTCCAGAAGCTCGGCCAGCCAGTGCCGCTGTCAAATTTTGTTCGGGATGAAAATAGACCGAGATCGCAGCCGGCGCAGGCAAAGATTCCGTCGTGCTTCTCGTGATCGAGCGGGCTACTGAATGCGGGCTCGGTTCCTTGTTGGCGCAAGATCGCGTATCGATTGGGCGCCAGCCGCGCTTTCCATTCTGCGTCGGTATGCGTTACCTCAAAATGTTCGAGCGTTTCCGCATCGGCGCGCGGCATCCATTTGCGCAAACTGATAAAGCCCAGCGTCACCACTAACGCACTGCCGCCCAGAAGTAGACGACGCCGGTCAGGGTTGAATGCATTGGTGTCGTCAGGTGTGTTCATGAATTCTGACCTCGGGTCGATGGTTGCTAAGACAAGGGGGATGATGTCGGGCGTCGCATACGCATGTGCTCAACGCGGGTGCCGCCGGGAGAATATTCCTGACTGGCAATCAAGACCGGCCCGGGCGCAGGATTATTTCGTGCTGCGGCCCCGTTTGCAGCGGATGCGCCGCGCGCTGGGGCGCGGTTCAGTTCGACAAAGTTTTGTTTCGACGATCGCTTGCGCCGAATCGCTTGCTCCATGCTGCGCCGCGACATAGTCTTCATGACTTGCCCAGGAGGTGTCCCTTGACTCGTGCCTACAATTTCAGCGCAGGCCCCGCCGCTCTGCCCGAAGACGTGTTGCGCCAAGCGCAAGCAGAGCTGCTCGAATGGAACGGTGCGCGCGCCTCGGTCATGGAAGTCAGCCATCGCGGCAAGGATTTCATCGCGCTCGCCGAAGAGTCGGAACGCGATCTGCGCGAGCTGCTGTCGATCCCGCCGAACTACAAGGTGCTGTTCCTGCAAGGTGGCGCGAGCCAGCACTTCGCGCAGATTCCGATGAATTTCGCGCGGATTGATCAAAGCGTCGACTACGTCTTGACCGGCGACTGGAGCGAGAAGGCCGCCAGTGCAGCCAAATCGCTCGCGCAATTGCGTATTGCGGCGACGTCGGCGGCAACCAATTTCGATCGCATTCCGCCACGAGAAGGCTGGGATCTCGATTCGCATGCCGCCTACGTGCATATCGTCGTCAATGAGACGATTCGCGGCGTCGAATTTCTCGACGTTCCGGATGTCGGTCATGTGCCACTGATTGGCGATGTGTCATCGACGATCCTCTCGCGTCCGCTCGATGTATCGAAATACGCGCTGCTGTACGCCGGTGCGCAGAAAAACATCGGTCCGGCCGGTCTGGTGGTGATGATCGTGCGCGACGATCTGCTTGAGCGCTGCCCGAATACGCTGCCGAAAATCTTCAGCTACGCCGAGCACGCCGCCCAGGGTTCGATGTTGAACACGCCAAACACCTGGGGCTGGTATCTGGCCGGGCTCGTGTTCAAATGGGTCATGCGCCAGGGCGGCGTCGCCGCGATGGCCGAGCGCAACCGTGCGAAAGCAAAACTTTTGTATGATTGCATCGACTCCTCCGGTTTCTATCGAAATCCAGTCGAGCCCTCGGCGCGTTCGTGGATGAATGTGCCTTTCACGCTGCCGCGCGACGAACTCGATGCGGCGTTCCTGAAGGAATCGGAGGCGGCCGGTTTGCTGGCCCTCAAGGGCCACCGTGCCGTCGGCGGCATGCGCGCTTCAATCTACAACGCGATGCCCATTGAAGGCGTGCAAGCGCTGGTCGATTTCATGGGAGATTTCGCGCGGCGAAATGGCTGATTTCAGCGTCCGGTTAGTTCGTGTTTTCGACTTTGTGGCGCAAGCGGGAATCGAGAGTCCCCTGACCAAACAAGTCGCGCCACCATCATGGACTCCCACTGGCACAGGATGCCTGCATTGAAGGATACCGATGTTCAAGATTCAGACCCTCAATAACATCTCGCAAAGCGGCCTCGATCGCCTGCCTGCAAATCTCTACACCATCGCCAACGAAGTCACCGAGCCTGATGCTGTTCTGCTGCGCTCGGCCGACATGCACAAGACGCCGATCGCCAGCAGTGTGAAGGCTGTCGCGCGCGCCGGCGCCGGCGTCAACAACATCCCGGTCGCGGAGCTTTCCGCGCGCGGCGTACCGGTGTTCAACGCGCCGGGTGCGAACGCCAATGCGGTCAAGGAACTCGTTGTTGCCGGCATGCTGCTGGCCGCACGCAATATCGCTGATGCGCTCGCGTTCGTACGCGAACTGAAACCGGGTGAAGACCTGCATCGGCGCGTCGAGGCCGAGAAGAAACGGTTCGTCGGCTCGGAGCTTTCCGGCAAGACGCTGGGTGTAGTGGGTCTCGGTGCAATCGGGGTGAAGGTCGCCAATGCCGCGTTCGCGCTCGGCATGAACGTGATCGGATTCGATCCGCACATGACGGTGGATGGTGCGTGGCAACTGTCGTCCGAGGTCGTCAAGGCCGGATCGCTGGATGAATTGTTCGCCGCGTCGGACTACCTGACGTTCCACGTGCCGCTCAACGACAAAACCCGCGGCGTGTTTGGCATGCAGGCGCTCGATCTGATTCGCCCGGGCATGGTGCTGCTCAACTTTGCGCGCGAAGGCATTGTCGATGCGGCCGCCTTGCGCCAAGGACTCGCCGACGGCCGCATTGGCTGCCATGTTTCCGATTTTCCCGATTCGGATCTGCTTTCCAATCCGCGGGTTATCGCTCTGCCGCATCTGGGCGCGTCGACTGATGAGGCCGAAGAAAATTGCGCGGTCATGGTGGTCGACCAACTGCGCGACTATCTGGAGAACGGCAACGTGCGAAATTCGGTCAACTTTCCGCAGACGCGCATGGCGCGGGCGGGCGCCGCGCGCATCTGCGTCGCCAACAGCAACCGGCCCAACATGATTGGCCAGCTCTCGCACGTGCTGGGCGAAGCGGGTGTCAACATCGCACAGATGCACAACGCCTCGCGCGGGGAAATTGCCTACAGCTTGATTGATGCGGATTCGCCTGTTCCCGATACGCTGGCGGCGCAGATCGCGGCGATCGACGGCATCCTTTGCGTGCGCGTGATAGGAAGTTGATGCGATGAACGAAGGCGCCGGTGCGGACGCTGAGGGACTCGATCTTGCCAGCGTTCGTGCGCGCATCGATGGCATCGATCGGCAGATCCAGGCATTGATCGCCCAGCGTGCAAAGTTCGCGCACCAGGTCGGCAAGGCCAAGGGCAAACTCGCCGCGGCGGTCGACTACTACCGGCCCGAGCGTGAGGCGCAGGTATTGCGCATGGTGGTCGACCGCAACGAAGGCCCGCTCAGCGACGAACTGCTCGTGCATGTATTTCGCGAGATCATGTCGGCTTGCTTGGCGCAGCAGGAGCCGCTGAAAATCGGCTTTCTTGGACCGGAAGGCACCTTCAGCCAGCAGGCGGTACTCAAGCATTTCGGCCGCTCCGCGCATGGCCTGCCGATGGCGAGCATCGAGGAAGTATTCCAGGAAGTTGAAAACGGCAACGCAGATTTTGGCGTGGTGCCGGTCGAGAACTCCGGGCAGGGGACGATCCAGATCACGCTCGACATGTTCCTGACCTCGAATCTCAAAGTGTGCGGTGAAGTCGAATTGCGCGTGCATCAATATCTGTTGTCTCGCTCGGGCCGCATCGAGGATATCGAGCGCATTTATTCGCATCCGCAGTCGTTTGCGCAGACGCAGGGCTGGTTGCGCAGCAACCTGCCGGACATCGAGAAGGTTCCCGTATCGAGCAACGCCGAAGGCGCTCGGCGCGCGCGCAACGCGGATGATGCAGCCGCCATTGCTGGCGAGTCGGCAGGCCATGTCTACGGCCTCAAGAAGGTCATCATCGGCTCAATGACCGCACCTCGGTGCTGGTCTTCATCAAGGACCAACCTGGGGCGTTGTTCAACGTGTTGAGTCCGTTCGCGCGCCACGGCATCAGCATGAATCGCATCGAATCGCGGCCTTCGCACCAAGCAAAATGGGAATACGGTTTCTTCATCGATCTGGCTGGACACGTCGACGATGACGGCATGAAACGAGCACTGGCCGAGCTCGATGCGCACGCGGCGCAGATCAAGGTGCTCGGGTCGTATCCGGTTGCTGTGCCGTGAATTTCGACGCCGCTTGCCTGGCAAATCCGGCCACCTCGGCGCTGAGCGCCTATGATCCAGGACATGACTTGCCGGTGTTGCGCGCGCGTTTTGGCAGCGCGATTGCCGAGCTCGGATCGAACGAGAATCCGCTCGGCCCCAGTTCACGCGCGCTGGAGGCAATGCATGCGGCGCTGGGCGAGAGCGCACGCTATCCCGACCCGCGCGGCGGCGCGCTGAAAGCCGCCTTGTCGCAACATCTCGATGTTGACTCGGCGTGCATCGCGCTCGGCAACGGCTCGCACGAATTGCTGATGTTGCTGGCACAGTGCTTCGCCGACCCCACACATTCGGTAGTGTTTTCGCAATATGGTTTTGCGGTATTCCCGATCGCGACGGCGGCGGTCGCCGCGCAACCGATCAGCGTTCCGGCACTGCCGCGCGCTCATGCGACGGCGCCACTTGGCCACGACCTCGACGCGATGGCAGCGGCCGTGCGTGGCGATACACGGCTTGTATATCTTGCGAATCCGAACAATCCGACCGGCACCTGGTTCGACGATGCGGCGCTCGGTCATTTTCTCGACCAAGTGCCGCAGGACGTGCTCGTCGTCGTCGACGAAGCGTATGCCGAATATGTCGATGCGCCGGCGCTGACCAGCGCGCTCCGCCTGCGCGACCGCCATCCGAATCTGATCGTCACGCGGACATTCTCGAAGGCTTATGCACTGGCCGGATTGCGCGTCGGCTATCTCGTCGCGCACGCGAGCGTCGTCGCGGTGCTCGAACGTCTGCGCGAATCGTTCAACGTCAACAGTATCGCGCTTGCCGGCGCGGATGCTGCACTGGCCGATCGCGAACATCTCCAGCGCGTGCGCGCCTTCAACACCAGCGAACGCGGCTGGCTCGCTTCCGCGCTTGCCGCCCGCGGCTGCGCAACGCTGCCGTCGCAGACGAATTTTCTGCTCGTGGATCTGGGTCGTGATGCGACAGACCTCGAAATGCACTTGTTCGAACGCGGGGTGATCGTGCGCCCGATGGGTGCCTACGCCTTGCCGCATGCCTTGCGCGTCAGCGTCGGCCACCGTGCCGAGAACCAGCGCTTGCTGGATGCGTTGCCGTGAGCCGGCGAATCGGCTGGGTCAGCAAACCCGTGCGTTCGCCTTTGCACGGCGAGATCATTGTTCCTGGCGACAAGTCGATCTCGCATCGCGCCATCATGCTGGCCGCGCTGGCCGAGGGTACGTCCACCATCGAGGGTTTCCTTGAAGGCGAAGACACGCGCGCGACCGCGGCGATCTTCTCCGCCATGGGCGTGGAAGTGGAAACGCCTTCCGTCTCACGCCGCATCGTGCACGGGGTCGGCTTGCATGGCTTGGCGAAACCCCTGACCACGCTCGATTGCCGTAATGCCGGCACGGCGATGCGTCTGCTCGTCGGGCTTCTTGCGGGACAGCAATTTGACACGGTGCTGACGGGTGATGTGTCGCTTTCGCGGCGGCCGATGCGGCGAGTGATCGATCCCCTGCGCGCGATGGGCGCAAGGATCGAGGCGGAGGCGGGTGACTTGCCACCACTGCACGTGGGCGGCAATGCATCGCTGCGCGGTGTCACTAGTACGCCGCCGGTTGCCAGCGCACAGGTCAAGTCGGCTTTGCTGTTCGCCGGGCTGTACGCCGATGGCGAAACGGAGGTGCGCGAAATACGACCGACGCGCGACTACACCGAGCGCATGCTGGCCCGGTTCGGCTGGCCAGTCACTTTCGAGCCGGGCAAGACACGCTTGTCCGGCGGCCATCGCCTGCATGCGACGGATGTGGTCGTGCCAACCGATTTTTCGTCTGCCGCGTTTTTCATTGTGGCGGCCACGCTCGTTCCCGGTTCGCAAATCCTGTTGCGCGCGGTTGGCCTAAATCCGCGGCGTACTGGGCTGCTGCAAGCCTTGCGCCTGATGGGTGCGGATATTCGCCAGATCAATGCGCGCGACCAGGGTGGCGAACGCGTTGCAGACTTGGACGTGCGCCACGCGCCGCTGCGCGGCATCCGTGTGCCGCACGAACTGGTCGCGGACATGATCGACGAATTTCCGATCTTGTTTGTCGCAGCAGCTGCAGCCGAAGGAATCACGACGATCAGCGAAGCGGCCGAGCTGCGCGTGAAGGAATCTGATCGCATTGCCGTAATGGCCAGTGGACTGCGCAGACTCGGCATCGCCGTCGAAGAACGGCCTGATGGCGTGGTGATCCACGGCGCACCCATGCGCGGAGGTGCGGTCGACAGTGCGGGTGATCACCGTTGCGCAATGAGTTTTGCAGTCGGTGGACTGATCGCGCGCGCTGCGGTGCAAATCGACGATTGCGCGAATGTGGCGACCTCGTTTCCATCCTTTGTGGAATTGGCTACGACGAGTGGATTCGCGCTTTCTTCGTCGGTTGACTGACATCGCCCGGCCGCGCGACGCCGGGCGTCTCGTCGAGATGCTCAGCGCATGCAAGGCGCGCGATTGGTAGAATTGCGTCGCCTCGATCGCCAGGAAGCCCCGTGCAAAAGATTGCCCAGTCAGCCCCTGTGTTGACCATTGATGGCCCGTCGGGGTCCGGCAAGGGCACGATCAGCCGTGCGGTGGCCGATGCGCTTGGCTGGCATCTGCTCGATTCGGGCGCGTTGTACCGGGCGGTCGGTTATGCCGCGAGCATGGCGGGAATCGATCTTTCCGACGCGGCTGCGGTGACACGCTGCGCGGAAACCACAAGAATCACGTTCCGTACCCCCAGCGACGAAGGCGAAACGCGCGTGATTGTCAATGGTCACGACGCCACCGACGATATCCGGACTGAAACCTGCGGCGCCACCGCATCGGCAATTGCGGCGATTCCCGCGGTGCGTACGGCCTTGTTCGACAAGCAACGCTCGTTCCGTCGCGCGCCCGGGCTGGTGGCGGACGGTCGTGACATGGGCACCGTGGTTTTTACCGATGCAGCGCACAAGATCTTCCTCACTGCGAGCGCAGACGAACGCGCCCGCAGGCGCTATAAGCAGTTGAAGGAAAAGGGATTGACTGTTACACTCTCATCCCTTTTGCGCGAGATAGAGGCGCGCGACGAGCGAGATGCGACCCGCAAGGTCGCTCCGCTCAAGCCGGCGGCGGGGGCGCTGATCATCGACACGACTGCAATTGCGGTCGACGACGTGATCGCACGCGTGCTGGCTGTCGTCCATCCTCGCTAGCGTTCTCACGCAACACGAATTTGCTCGAAACGAGCGAAGGCCCGGCGTCCGCGCCGGAACTCAACGATGCGGCAAATCCGCATCCTCGAAGGTGGGTTGTCGATCCGTTATTGGACGATGGCCTGTTTCATTGACTGGAATCCACATGACTGAAAGTTTCGCTGAACTGTTCGAACAGAGCCAATCGCTCGCCCAACTGCGCTCTGGCGCGATCGTCACCGGCGTCGTCGTCGAGATTCGTTCCGACGTCGTTGTTGTCCACGCGGGCCTCAAGTCCGAAGGCATCATCCCGATCGAACAGTTCAAGAATGAACGGGGCGAACTCGAAATCGCCGTCGGCGATAGCGTAAAGGTCGCGCTCGACGCGATCGAAAATGGCTTTGGCGAGACGATGCTCTCGCGCGAGAAAGCCAAACGCTCGCTGGTGTGGGACGAACTCGAAGAAGCGCAAACAGCCAATGCCGCCATTACCGGCCGCATCTCCGGCAAGGTCAAGGGCGGTTTCACGGTCGACATCAAGGATGTGCGCGCATTCCTGCCAGGTTCTCTTGTCGATGTGCGCCCGGTGCGCGACCCGTCGTATCTCGAGGGCAAGGAACTCGAATTCAAGATCATCAAGCTCGATCGCAAGCGCAACAACGTGGTGGTTTCGCGGCGCGCGGTCGTGGAAAGCGAATTCAGCGTAGAACGCGAACAACTGCTCGACAAGCTGGTTGAGGGCGCGGTCGTCAAGGGCGTGGTCAAGAACCTCACCGACTACGGTGCGTTCGTCGACCTCGGCGGCATCGACGGCCTGCTGCACATTACCGACATGGCATGGAAGCGCGTGCGCCATCCGTCTGAAGTCGTCAATGTCGGCGACGAGCTGGATGTGCGCGTGCTCAAGTTTGATCGCGAGCGCAATCGCGTTTCGCTCGGCCTCAAGCAGCTCGGCGAAGATCCGTGGGTGGCCATTGCGCGCCGTTATCCGAGCAACACGCGCATCCTCGGCAAGGTTTCCAACGTCACCGATTATGGCTGCTTCGTCGAACTCGAACCTGGCGTCGAAGGCCTCGTGCATGTTTCGGAAATGGACTGGACGAACAAGAACGTCAATCCTGCCAAGGTCGTGCAGGTGGGCGATGAAGTCGAGGTCATGGTTCTCGACGTCGATGAAGAGCGTCGCCGCATTTCGCTCGGCATGAAACAGACCGGCGCCAATCCGTGGGAAGCGTTTGCCGCGATCCACAAGAAGAATGAAAAAGTCTCCGGTACGATCAAGTCGATCACCGACTTCGGGATTTTTGTCGGTCTCGACGGTGGTATCGATGGCCTGGTGCACCTGTCCGATATCTCGTGGCAGACCACTGGCGAAGATCTCGTGCGCAATTACAAGAAGGGCGACGATATCGAGGCGGTCGTGCTGGCGGTCGATCCGGAGCGGGAGCGTATTTCTCTCGGCATCAAGCAGCTTGAACAGGATCCGTTCGGTCAGTTCATGGCGGCGCATCCACGCGGCAGCATGCTCACTGGTACCGTGCGTGAAGTCGATGCAAAAGGTGTGACAGTCGACCTGGGTGAAGGAGTCGAGGGCTATCTGCGTGCGAATGACATCGCCAAGGAGCGCGTCGATGATGCGACCCTGCATTTCAAGGTGGGCGATGCGATTGAAGCGAAGTTCACCGGCATGGACCGCAAGGGCCGCAGCCTGCAGCTTTCGATCCGTGCCAAGGACGAGGAAGACCTGCAGAGCACGCTGGACGATTACCAGAGCGCGACCGGCGGCACCACCAAGCTCGGCGCCCTGCTCAAGGAACAGTTGAATCGTTGATGCATCGTGCAGTACGCGGTTTGGCCGCGTGTTGCCCTGAGTCCCGCGCGCACCGGTGACGGTGCGCGTTTTTTTGAACCGAACATGCTAAACCCCCATCGCAATGACCAAGTCTGAATTGATCGAGTCCCTGGCGCTGCGGCAGAAACATCTGGCCGCCAACGACGTCGAACTCGCAGTTAAGAGTGTGCTCGAACAAATGAGCTTGTCGCTCGCGACGGGCGAACGTATCGAGATCCGTGGATTCGGCAGCTTTTCGCTGCACTATCGTCCGGCGCGCATGGGTCGCAATCCCAAGACTGGCGATTCGGTCGCGTTGCCAGGCAAGCATGTGCCTCACTTCAAGCCGGGCAAGGAGTTGCGCGAGCGCGTCAACGAGAAAGTCGATGTCAAGGCCGGCGAACGCCAGACCGCGTTGCCTGCCTGAGGTTTCCGGCACGCAATCGTTCGCTTGGATTGGATATCGATGCGCAGGTCTGCCCTGGACGCAGTTCCGCGCGGAACCCCTTATGATGCGCCGGCCTGAACATCGCAACCGGTTATGGGTCTGACCCTGATTGTCCTGATCGTAATCGTCGTCGCATGCGGCGCGCTGTTTTGTGTCCACAACGGCACGCGCACGCCCCCCGACTTCCATTTCACAAGCGTCGAATTGCCGCTCGGAATCACCTTGCTCGGCACACTGCTGCTCGGCTGTGTGCCAGGTGACCTGGCGGCGTGGCTTGGCCATGCGCCGATCGGGCGCATGCTTCGACGCGGGCTGAACCGTGAGTCGGAAAGCTGCCCGGCTCAGGGTGTGGGTCACGCATGAACCTTCTGCCGCTGCTGTTCTTCCTGTTGCCAGTGGCCGCGTTTTCCGGCTGGATCCTTGGTCGTCGGCGCAGCGAACGTACCTCTGGTGCACGCGTCAGTGAACTGTCGACCAGCTATTTCCGCGGCCTCAATTACCTGCTCAACGAACAGCAGGACAAGGCAATCGAGGTGTTCCTCAAGCTCGCCGAGATCAACCGCGACACGGTGGAAACGCATCTTGCCCTCGGCAATTTGTTTCGTCGTCGTGGCGAGGTCGACCGCGCCATTCGCGTGCATCAACATTTGATCGCGCG
>CAJDTR010000038.1_pt2 | contig 26305 bp, 19 predicted proteins | sample 7389891 | NCBI WGS metagenome assembly CAJDTR01 (sample SAMEA7055657, study PRJEB34461) | soil metagenome | biome: terrestrial ecosystem; feature: Peninsula; material: soil | place: Antarctica | collected 2016 | reverse complement strand
TTCGCGCCAGCGCGGTCGCTTTGACCTGGGCTTCGGCCATGCGCTTGGCCTGATCAGCTTCGGCGCGTGCCGCATCCGCCGCTTGAGCGGCTTGCGCGCCTTCTGCGCGGGCGGCGTCGGCATCTTGGCGGGCGCGCTCGGCTTCCTCAGCGCGAATCTGCGTCTGCATGCGTTGATGTTCGAGTTCCGCCCGCGCCTGGGCGGCATCGCGTCGGGCCTGGACCAGCTGGAGTTGCGCGTTTTCGCGCTGCAGTTGATCGCGCTGCGCATCCAGCGCTACCGCTTCGGCGCTGACCTGGGCAATGTCGATGCGCCGTTGCGCAAGATAAACGAGCCCGTCGTGTTCGCCGCGATGGGCGTCCTTGAGTTGCGCCAATGCATCACGTGCACGCTCCAGTTGCGCCGGCGCGAGCGGCCCAAGCACGGAATCGGTGCTGAGGCGATCCAACTGATCGGCAAGGCGCTGGTAGTCCGGATCGGTGCGCGCAACGGCGATGCCACTGGTCAGCGCGAACCCGATCGCTGCGGCGAACCGCCACCCCACGCGAGCATCAAAAGACGGATTCATGGCTGGGACTCCCGCGCGGGATGGTCATCGAGATCGCGCGCCAGGGTGGCGTTCTCCTGCCGCAGCGCCTGCACCGCTTCGCGCAGCTTGCCACGCCGCGATAGTGCGCGCGCCAGTTCGCTGTCGGCCATCGATTCGCGCGCGAACTGCGCAGCGGCGGCGTAATCATGGGTGCTTTCGGCCGCTTGCGCCTGGTCGAAATGCCCGACGGCAGCGCGGTATTCCTCTGCCGCCAGCACGGGCGCCTCGGCGCTGCGCGCGTCACCGAGCGCACGCGAGGCCTGATCGATCTCATCGATTGGCGGACGTGTCGGCGTGCATGCCTGCAGCAACAGGATCGCCAACACGACGACAGGTACATGGATTTTTCCGCGACTTGGTGTCATAACTTTCACAGGATGCAGGGGCTGGAATCGTCGTATTGTGGGAAGGTGGCCACCGGTTTGGCAATCGGTGGGAAAATCACGATCACCGGATCTGGCGCCGGGTCCTGACACGCACCCACTCAAATCAGAGCGAGAACCTCGATGGACATCGGATATTTCCTGAAATTGATGACCGAGAAAGGTGCGTCGGACATGTTCCTGACCACGGGCGCTCCGGTGAACATCAAGGTCGAGGGCAAGCTCTATCCGCTCGGCAATACCGGCATGCCCAGCGGAATGGTCAAGAAAATCGCCTATTCGCTGATGGACGAAGGCCAGGTGCCGGCGTTCGAGAAAAACCTCGAACTCAACATGGCGATCGCGGTGAAGGACGCCGGGCGCTTTCGCATCAACGTGTTCAAGCAGCGCGGCGAAGTGGGCATGGTGATCCGCGCGATCAAGAGCGAGATCCCGACCATCGAACAATTGCGCCTGCCGCCGCTGTTCAAGACCATCATCATGGAACCGCGCGGGCTGGTCCTGCTGGTCGGCGCCACCGGCTCGGGCAAGTCGACCACGCTGGCCTCGATGATCGACCACCGCAACGCCAATACGTCGGGACATATCCTGACCATCGAAGATCCGATCGAGTACCTGTATCGACACAAGAAATCGGTAGTCAACCAGCGCGAAGTCGGGCTCGACACGCACAGCTACAACGCAGCCTTGAAAAACGCGATGCGTGAGGCGCCTGACGTCATCCTGATCGGCGAGATCCGCGACGCCGACACCATGGAAGCGGCCATCACGTTCTCCGAAACCGGTCATCTGTGCCTGGCAACCCTGCATTCCAACAACGCCGACCAGACCATCGAGCGCATTCTCAATTTCTTCCCGGAAGGGGCTCACAAGAACATCTTGATGAACGTGGCGCTGAACTTGAAGGCGGTGGTCAGCCAGCGCCTGGTGATGGGCAAGGATGGTCACCGCCTGCCGGCAGTCGAAGTACTGCTCAACACCCCGTTCATTCGTGATCTGCTGCGCCGCGGGCAGATTCATGAGATCAAGGAAGCGATGGATCGCAGCCTGCAGGACGGCATGCAAACGTTCGACCAGTCGCTGTACACGCTCTTCAAGGAAGGCAAGATCGAGCTTGAAGAAGCGCTCAATCACGCCGATTCGCGCGATGGGCTGGCGCTCAAGATTCGTCTTGCCGAAGGCTCCGACTCCCTGACGACGGACGCCTTCGACGTTACCAGTTACTGAGCACACGCCCTGGCGGCACACAACGCTCGCTTAGCCGCCACGCGCTATCCAGAAAATGTCTGCGCCGACCGCACAACTGCCGCGCCTGCACGGCCTCGATGCGAGTGCCATCACGCAGGTGATCGCGACCGCCACTGCGCTTGAAGCGAGCCGCATCGATATCGCCGCGCAAGAGCTCGACGCCGTTCGCGCAGCGTACCCGACGCATCCGGAAATACTGCGCCTGCACGCAGGCATCCAGAGTCAGCGCGGGCGTCATGAAGAAGCGATCCGCGCCATTCGCCAAGCCGTTGCGCAACGGCCGCACGACGCGCTGTATCAAAACACGCTCGGCACTGTGCTGGCCGAAGCCGGCGATTATGATGCCGCCATTACAGCGCTTCGCCATTGCTGCGAGCTGCAACCCGATCTGGCGCTGGCATGGTTCAACCTCGGCGTGTTGCTGACGCGCTGCGTGCGGCCCGAGGAAGCGATTATCGCGCTGCGTCGCGCTGTCACACTGGCGCCGGATCACGCCCCGGCACGCGCCTTGCTCGCGGACATGTTGCGGGTGGCCAATCATGCAGACGAAGCCGTTGCGGAATATCGCTCGATCCTTGCCCGGCACCCATGCGCAGGCATGGCGTGGTGGGGCTTGGCCGATCTCAAGACCACGCAATTTCCGATTCAGGACATCGATCATCTGCGCGCCGCGATGCAAGACGCCCGCGCCAGTGACGACGACCTGATCGCGATGGGATTCGCGCTGGCCAAGGCGTACGACGACCATGCCCGCTATGCCGAATCGCTGGCCACACTGGCGCAGGCCAATGCAATCGCGCAGCGCCGGCGGCGCTGGGACAACGACGGTTTTGCACGCTCGATGGCGGCGACACGCGCCGCATTCACGCCGCCGCCAGCGGCATCGGACGCAGCGCTCGGTCGAGAGGCGATTTTCATCGTCAGTCTGCCGCGTTCGGGGTCGACCTTGATCGAACAAATCCTCGCCAGCCATCCGCAAGTTGAGGCTGGTGATCGCGGAGGAATCGCGCCGGCGCGGACAGCCATTTCCGCACTGGGCAGGCGCAATGCAACCAGCGGACTGGCAGCGCCTGGGCCGTCGCTATCTTGAACGCACAGCGCACTGGACGCGCCGACGGCCGCTGTTTACCGACAAGCTTCCGAACAATTGGTACTACATCGATGTCATCCGCGCGATGCTGCCGCAGGCGCACATCGTCGCCGTGCGGCGCGATCCGCTCGAAACCTGCTTCTCGTGTTATCGCCAGTTCCTCTACAACAACGAGTACACGCGCAACTTCACCGATCTGGGCGGATTCTGGCGCGAGTTCGACCGCACTGTGCGCCATGCACGCAACCAGCATCCGACGCATGTGCACGAGATCGTTCTCGAACAACTGGTCGACAATGCGGAGGCGCATATTCACGCATTGCTCGATTTTTGCGGCCTGCCCTTCGATCCGGCGTGCCTGGAATTCCACAAGACCGAACGCGACGTGCGCTCGCCAAGCGCCCTGCAGGTGCGCCAGCCGCTGCGCCGCGATACCGCGCGCGCGCCGCGCTATGGCGCGTTGCTCGATCCGTTGCGCCGGGAACTAGGGCTGCCGCCATTTTCCGCCTGAAGCATGAACACGCGGGATGCTTCGCACTTGTTTCGCGATCTGCCGCATCCGGACATAATCCGCCGCACCAAGGCGAAGGGGAATACGCATCGTGATTGCAGACCAGCTCGGCGCGGCACCGCGCAAGGAACTCACCGTCCGTGGCATCATCCTCGGCGTCCTCATCACGGTGGTCTTCACCGCGGCCAACGTCTACTTTGGCCTCAAGGCCGGATTGACGTTTGCGACCTCGATTCCCGCCGCGGTCATCTCGATGGCGATCCTGCGTTATTTCAAGGACGCCACGCTGCAGGAAAACAACATCGTGCAAACCGTGGCGTCGGCCGCGGGCACCTTGTCGGCGATTATTTTCGTCCTGCCCGGGCTCATCATCGTTGGCTGGTGGACCGGCTTCAATTACTGGACGTCGTTCGCCATCTGCGCGCTCGGCGGCATCCTCGGCGTGATGTATTCGATCCCGTTGCGGCGCGCACTGGTCACCAATTCCGATTTGCCCTATCCCGAGGGCGTGGCCTGCGCGGAAGTGCTCAAGATCGGTGCGGGCGGCGGCGATGGCGTGAGTGCGCAAGCGGCGGCGGAATCCAACCGTGCCGGTTTGCTGGCCGTCTTGTGGGGCTCGATCGTTTCAGCGGCATTCGCAGTCGTGGTCGCGACGCGGGTTTTCGCCGGTGACGTGGTGCATTACTTTCGCGTCGGCGACAAGGGCGGCGTGACCGGCTTTGACTTCTTCCTTTCGTTTGCGTTGTTTGGCATCGGCCACCTCGTCGGGTTGTGGGTTGGCATCGCGATGCTGGTCGGCGCGCTGATCGGCTGGGGTTGGGGCGTGCCGCATTTCTCCGCGCTGGCACCCGCGGCTGGCGCGATTGCCGATCTTGCCAGCGCGACATGGAGCCACAAGGTGCGCTTCGTAGGCGCCGGCACGATCGGCGTTGCCGCGGTGTGGACACTGGCCAAGCTGGTCAAGCCGGTCATCAGTGGACTGGCTTCGGCGATGGCCGCATCGCGCACGCGCAGTGCCGGCAATGCCGCCTCGTTGCCGCGCACCGAACACGACATTCCAATCGGCCAGGTCGGCCTGATCTCGCTGGCATGCTTGGTACCGATCGGCTTTTTGCTCGCCAATTTTGCCTCGACGGCGGGCTCCGGATTGGGCGATCACATGCTGCTGCTGGTCGGCGGCGGCGTGGTCTTCGTGGTGGTGATGAGTTTCTTCGTGTCCGCCGTGTGCGGCTACATGGCCGGATTGATCGGTTCGTCCAACAGTCCCCTGTCGGGCATCGGCATCATCGTCGTGATCGGCGCGGCATTGTTGCTGATGGTCAGCGTCCGTTCGTCGCTGCCGGCTGAGAGCGAAAAAGCGCTGGTGGCCTTCGCCCTGTTCATCACCTCCATCGTGTTCGCGGTCGCGACAATCGCGAACAACAACCTGCAGGATTTGAAAACCGGCCAGCTCGTCGATGCCACGCCATCGAAGCAGCAATGGGCGCTCCTGATCGGCGTGCTAGCGGGCGCGGCGATCATTCCGCCGATCCTCGATCTGCTCAATCACGCCTACGGCTTTGCCGGCGCACCCGGCCCGCATCACGACCATCCGCTGCCTGCACCGCAGGCCGGACTGATTTCGGCGCTCGCGCAAGGGGTGATTCAGCACAACATCGACTGGAGTCTGATCACGATCGGCGCCGTGATCGGCGTGGTCATGATCGCCATCGACGAAACGCTGCGTCGCACGACCAAGTCGGCACATCTGTCGCCACTGGCGGTCGGCCTCGGCATCTATCTTCCGACGCAAAGCACACTGATGGTGGTGGTCGGCGCGATTGCCGGCTGGTACTTCGATCGCCGCGCCGATCGCAGCGCGAAGAATCCAGAGTCGACCAAGCAACTGGGTGTGTTGCTTGCCTCGGGCATGATCGTCGGCGAAGGTTTGCTTGGGGTGGTGATCGCAGCCTTTGTCGCCTTCTCCGGCAAGGATTTCCCGCTGGCGCTGGTGGGCGATGCGTTTGCGAGCGGTCCGGCCCTGTGGATCGGCGGCGCGGCCTTCGTTCTCATCATGGTGCTGCTGTATCGCTGGCTGGAGCGGCTGGCGCAAGCCCGCGCGCCCGCATGATGGATCCGTCGTTGCCAGCGGCGATCACGATGGCCTCCGCGACGAACTCGGCCGCGGTTGCGCGGCTTATCGCGCAGCGCGGCCGGCGCGGCGCGCAACAATGCTGGCCGCGGTCATGTCCGCCGTCACATTGCCGATCGTCGCGAACACATCGGGAATCGTGTCGACCGCCAGCAAGAGTGCAAGCGGCCCGATCGGCAGGCCCATCGCCTGCGTGACCGGCAGATTGGTTGCCATGAAACTGACCTGGCCCGGCAAGCCGACCGAGCCCAGGCTGATCACGACCGCGAGCAACGCGCCGGCCAGGAGTTGCGCGGTGGGCACGTCGATGCCGCTGGCCCACGCGATGAAGCACGCGGAGGCGACGTACTGCACCGGACTGGTGAGACGAAACAGCGTAACCGCCAAGGGCAATACCAGTGCGGTGACCTGCGGCGGATAGTTCAGGCGCCGGTCCGCACTTTCGAGCATCGCCGGCAACGAAGCCAGCGAAGACTGCGTGCTCGCCGCAACCACCTGCGCCGGCACCAGCGCGGCGATGAAAGGTGCGACGCGCTCGCCGCCCCACGCCCACGCAATCGGCACCATCATCAAGGCGAGCGCGATGTACAGGGTACATTCGAGGACGATGTAGACGCCGAGTGCGCTGAGCATGCTGAACCCCGCACGTGCGCACACCGCGAGAATCAGCGCGAACACACCGAGCGGCGCAATCCACAGCACCCATGAAACGACCACGATCATCGCGTCGGCAATCGCCTGGAAAAATTCGACCAGCAACGCCCTGCGTTTCGTTTCGATGCGCGTCAACGCAAAGCCGAGGAACAACGCGAAGACGACCAGCGGCAGCATCGCGCTCTGCGCTGCGGCCATGATCGCGTTGGCGGGGATGACACCGGTGAACCAGTCGGCCCAGCCGATGGGCGTGGCAGGCGGCGTGGGGTTCGACACCGCAGTTGCAAGCGCGGTACCCAGCGCCGGATCAGGGGTGAGCAGCGCAAGCAGGGCCGGCGCGGCCAGCGCCGTGAACAGTGCCCCGGCGGTCAGCAACGCGATGAATACGATGATCGCGGTGCGTGCAATGCGTCCCGACGCGGCCGCATCACTGGCGGTGTTGACGCCGATCACGACCAGCGCGAGCACCAGCGGAACCACCGTCATCTGCAAGGCGTTGAGCCACAGATGGCCGATCGGCTGCGCGATGTCGGCGACACGCAGCGCCGCGACCGGATTGCCGCCGGCCAATGCAAGACCAATCGCGGCGCCGGCACCGAGGGCGAGCAGCACGCGTGCCGTCGCGCTCATTGGTGCGCGCTCATCACGGGCAAATGCCACGCGTGCTGCAGGCGCGCATATTCACCTTCGGGCAGCAGGACGAAGATTGGTTGCTGGTCGGGTCGCAGCCAGCCGAGTAGCGACTGCATCGTCGCATCGCTCATCGCAGTACAGCCGGTGGTCGCATCGCCCGGCGATTTCCACAAATGAGCGAAGATGCAACTGCCGCCACCCGGTTGCGCCTGCGCGTTGTGCTGGATGACGAAGCCGAGCCGATAGCGCTGGTCGCCGTCGGCATGCAGGTCGCGCCGCATCGGTTCGGTCGATTCGGCAACCGCGGCGGCACCGACGACGCGCGCATCGACGATGCGGGTGTACAGCGGCGAGCCGCTCACATCGACGCAGTAGTCGGAATCGCTCAATGCCTGGTAATGCAAATCCGTAGCGGCAGCGGCTGCATAACCGAATGCCTCGCCGATGGAAAACACGCCCGCGGGACTGCGACCATCACCTTCACGCTTGAGGGGTCCAGTGGACTGCGCATCGTTCAATCCCAGTCCCCAGCCCGCACCGGCCCGGCCGATCGTGACCGGCTGCGCAGGCCGCACTTCGCGCCAATCGCGGCCATCGCGTTGGTAACTGCGCAGCGTGCCGTGATCGGCATTCCAGTCGGGAATCGTGACCAGCACCAGTTGCTGCGAATTGCTCCAGCGGTTCGCGCGGACGTCGGAAACGCGCTCGACGGGAACGCAACCCACAAGCATCGCGGTTGCAGCCACGCACGCCAGTACAGGCCTGATGCGTGTGAAGTGCCTATTCAACGAGAGTACCTGCCCGGCTGGCGGAAGAAGGCCGCGTCATGGTTCCAGCATCACCTGGATGCGTTCGAGATTGGCCAGCAAATGCGCATGCCGATCGTGTTCCTCGCACAACGACATGAACACGCCGTCAAGCAAGTGCTGCAATGCAGATTGGTACAGCAGCGACTCGACATGCGGCCGCTCGTCGTGCGCCGACACCACCAGCGCGATGTCGCCCAGCGCACGCAGCGGATTGGACGTATGCCGCGTGACCGTGATCACGCGACCTCGTCGCTCGTGGAAATACACGCTGATCCGGCACAACGCCGGATGTTTGCCGTGTTCGGAAAACACCAGCAGTACATCATCCTTGCCTGCCGCGGAAACATTCGCGGTCATGCGTGCGGTATCGAAGTTGTGCACGGTGAGGATACCGAGCAGCGCAAGCTTGAGTGCGAATGCGCGCGCGTGGATGTCGTCTTCGCCCAGACCGATCAGGAACACCTTGCCTGCCGCGCCAATCGCTGCAGCAACGGCGCTGACCGTCTCGAGCGGATTGATCAAGCGTGTCGCTTCCTCCGCTTCGGACTTGCGCCGCCACAACTCGCTGGCCAACACATCCTGAGGTCCGCCATGGGCAGAAGCGGCGAGCACCGGTGTATCGCCGTTGTCGGCGCGCGCGACGGCCTCGCCCACCGAATATTTGAGATCCGGATAACCCTTGAAGCCCAGCTTCTGGCTGAACTTGACCACGCTCGACTGGCTGATGCCGAGCGCGTTGGCGACCTGCTGCGACGAGTAGTCGCGCAGCAATTGCGCGTTGTCCAGCACGAAGTCGGCGATGCGGCGTTCGATCGCGGACATCCGGTCGCGTTCGGAGCGGATCTTGACGAGGGGCGACATCGCGTTACGCCAGCATTTCCAGGCCGCGGATTTCGCGGATGCCAAGACCCGGCGCGTCGGTAATCGAGATTTCCGACTCGTTGAAGATCACCCCGCCGTCGACCGGATTGAACGCACACAACGAGGGTCCATCGAGGTCCACCTTGGTGATCACATTGGCCTTCGCGACCGCGACGTGCACCGCTGCAGCGACGCTGATACTGCTTTCGAGCATGCAGCCAATCATGCACTCCACTCCGTGCATCGCGGCAATGTCGGCAATCTTGATCGCATTGGAAATGCCGCCGGTCTTCATCAGTTTTATGTTGATGATGTCGGCCGCGCGCATGCGTATCAACTCGATCACCTCCATCGGGCCGAACACGCTTTCGTCGGCCATGATCGGCGTGTGAACGCGCTCGGTGACATAACGCATGCCTTCCAGATCGTGCGCCTTGACGGGTTGCTCGACCAGTTCCAGACGCACCCCGGCGTCCTCCAGCGTCTGCAGCGCGTACACCGCCTGCTTCGCGGTCCAGCCCTGGTTCGCGTCCAGACGCAGCAGCGCGCGGTTCTCGACAGCAGCGTAGATCGCCTTGGTCCGCTCGATGTCGACGCCGATGTCCTTGCCGACCTTGATCTTCAGCGACTCGAAACCGCGCTCGACGGCCGCAATTGAGTCCGCCACCATCTTGTCGATGTAGTCGACGCTGATCGTGATGTCGGTGGTGATCGCGGGGTCGCCGCCGCCGAGCAGCTTGTAAAGCGGTGCGTTGTAGAGTTGACCCCACAAGTCGTAGATCGCGATCTCGACGGCCGCCTTGGCGCTGGAATTTTTTTCCATCGCACCCTGGATCAGGTGCGTGATGTGATTGAGCTCGGCTATGTCGTGGCCGATCAGGCGCGGCGCGATGTAGTAGCGGATCGCCTCGACGATGGACCCATGCGTGTCGCCGGTGATCACGGCAGTCGCTGGCGCTTCGCCGTAGCCGACGCAGCCGCTGTCGGTGTTGACCATCACAACGATGTCCTCCACCTGTTCGACCGTGCGCAACGCGGTTTTGAACGGGGTCTTGAGAGGTACCCGCAGCATGCCGAACTGGATATCCGTGATTTTCATGCCGTGATCTTCATGGAGTGTTTCGTAATGGGGTTGGACTGCAAACGCCTGCTCAGGGCCGCATGCGCACGATGCTGGTCATGCGCTCGACATACGATTGCGTGTCATTGAACAGCAGCGGCAGCAAGGGTGAGACTGAAACCTCGTTGAGCTTGATTCGCGCAAGGCTCCCGTCGGGTTTGCGATAGGTGAGGCCGCTGGTGTCGTGGATCACGTAAGGCGCGCCGTCGAGCTGGCCGATCACCATCATCACATGACCGGGAATGTAGACGAGGTCGCCGACTTCGAGTGCGCGCGCGGCGGCGATGCGCGCGTCAAGGCTGTCGGTGTCGGTGAACGCGCGATGGTTGAATGCCGGGCTCACTGCCTGTGCGCTCGTGTTGCGCGGCATTTCGATGCCCATGCTGCGGTACACGACGGACACGAAACCGCTGCAATCGCGCCCGTCGTACGAATCGCCCCAGCCGTAACGTTCGCCAAGAAATTTGAACGCCTGGCTGATCACGTTGGCGGCGCTTAGCGGCAGGTAGTCGTCGACGCTGTCCGCATTTCTCTGCAGCAATGCCGGCGCGAAGCGCAGCGAGCCATCATTGGCGCGCATGGGCAGTTCAATGACATGCGAGGTGTACGGATGTTGCCCGTTGACCGCCTTGTCGGCGGGCCCGTCAATCAGCAGCGGCACGCGCACCCCCATGTCGAGCTGAAGTTGCGACACCTCCGGCTGCTCGCGCGTGAATACCGTCTGTGCGGTCGCGCCGGTGATGATGCGGTAAGGCGTCTTGTCGACATAGCCAAACACCTGCGCCGCTGTACCTTCGGCGACCATGCGCTTCTCGATCCACGCGGCATAGCGCGGACTGACGACGAACAGCCACTCACCGTCGCGACTGGCGTGCGCAATCACGACGGGCGTGCCCGGGAACAGCGCGCTTTCCTGAAAGCGATCGATGTCGGTATCGCCACGCGTGTTGAACACACGCAGGCGAGTCGGAAAGGTACGCAGCGCGGCACGCCGCACGACAAGGCCGTAGCGCGCCGGCGTCTGCGCCGGGATGGCGGCAAGCGCGAGATTGGCGGTCAGCGCGTCCAGCGTTGCGGCAGCCACCGGCTGGCCGTCGATACCGAACAACGGCTCGCTCGGCTGCTCGGACAATCCATCGATCCAGTGCGCAACTTGCGCGCGTTGCAACAGGACCGGCAATCGGCGCAGGTCGTGCATCGAGGGATCGCGTTCTATCAGGCGTGCGTTTTGCGCCGCGATTGCCGCAGCATCAAGGATCACCCGATCCACATGTGCCTGGCGCGCGATCCAGAATTGCGGCGTGAGCTGCGCTTCGCCAATGCCAATGACGCCATGCGCGGGAATCGCGTGGGTGTTTTCTCGCAGCGCCAGCGGCGTGCAGCCGACAAGCAGGGCGAAGGCGGCAGTGGTCAGCAGTCGAAGCATGTGCATCGTCATTTCCCTAAACCGCAAGCATCGACAGAACAGATGCGACCAGCAAGCCGAATCCAGTGCCGAGGATATAACCGAGCAACGCGAGCAGGACCCCGACCGGCACCAGCGCGGGCGAATACGTCGCGGCCAATACCGGCGTCGCAGCGACGCCACCGATATGCGCGAGCGAGGCAATGCCGCACAGGTACAGATCGAAATGAAACACGCGCGCGGCCAGCAGCATCAACAGCGCATGGATCGCAATGATGGTAACGCCACAGGCGAGATAGAACGGTGCGGATGCAAACCCCTGGAAATTGCTTTGCGATGCAAGCACCGCGACGACGCCGATCAGCAACGCCCCCGACACCGGACCTGCTCCCGGAAACGTTGCCAGCGGCGTGTGGGCAGCGATCAAGCCAGCAAGCGTCGCCAGCAGGATCGTCCAGGTCGTCGCGGTCAACATGCTCGACACCGGCAGATACGCGGCGAGCCAAGCGGAGGCAGCTGCAACGAGCAAAGCGAAACCGAGCCAGATCAATACACTGTCAGGTGTAGTTGGCGCAGTGGTTTGCGCGGGCGGGACGGTCAAATTTCCGCTCGACTGCGCGCGCGTCCAGCGGTTGAACGCAGGGGCGAGGCGCGCGACCGAAAACAGCACCACCACCCACATCGAATAGCACAGCGCGTCGGTCAGCAGCGACATTGCGAGCAGGGAGTCGGACATGCCGATGGCTTGCTTGACCGCGATCATGTTGGCGGTGCCGCCGGCCCAGCTTCCGCTCAATGCCGCCAATGGCTGCCACGCATCATTTGCGAGCCAGTGACGGTAGATGAGATAGGTCGCGATGAACGCAATGAACAGACTCAGCGTTGTGCAGAAAAATACCGCAAGCACGCGCGGACCGAGCGCGAAGATCGCCCTCAGGTCGCAATTGATCATCAGCAGGAACAGCAGGGCCGGGATCAGGTGCGCGATCGCCACCGATTGAGCGGCCCCGATCTCCGCGTTGACTTGCCACAACCCGAAAACCGCCAGCACGGTGACCAGCAGATAGGTCAGCACAATCGGCGGAAGCACGGAAAAGACGCGCCAGCCAAAGCGCCGCTCGACAGCCGGAAAGAGTCCGGCAGCCAACAACATGACCGCCAGGTATGGCCAAACCGTTTGGATCATCGCTTCCTGTTCCCAAAGCGCCGCAGCGTGCGAATTGTGCGCTGCGGAATAGTAATTCTTATATCATAAATGAAAATAATAAATTATTGACCACCACTTTCAAGCGTGTTAAACAGCCGCTATCGGGGTGCCCTCATCGAGGATGTTCAGGGGTGAACACGTTACACGCAACAGTCGCGAGTGCGACGCGGCACCACGCGCGAAAGTTGAGCGCGTCCGCCCTGCTGGCCGTGCTGCTGATGATTGCGGGCGCGCTGTACGCCAATGAGCCGCAGGCGACGCAGGCGGATAGTGACGTGATCGCGCTGATCGATGGCGGCCAGTTCAAGGCGGCGGAAATCTCGATTGAGCAAGCGCTCGCCCGGTCGGATCTTTCCGCGAATGCACGCAGCGCGCTTCAATTCCAGCGCGAACGCATGCGCCGCATCCGGCTCGATTTCACCCTTGACGCAAACGCGGTCAAGGCACTCGTGCGCAAGGAAATTCCCGATCTTGACGACGCCGAGTTCGCCGACTGGGACGCGCACGGCCTGTTCGAACATCAGGTCATCGATGGGCGTACGTGGTACTTCAATCGCTCGCCGTCGAATCTGTTTCGTCTGAGTCCGCAAGCGCTGAAGCGTCGCCGCGTGCAGACGCCGCTGGTCAACGGTCCGATGGAAGCGGCCAACGCACATCACCGCGAAACGCGCGATGCGGCGCTCGCGCAGCAAAAGAGCCACGTCGCGCCACGCCATCTGCGCGTGACGCAATCGCTTACCGTGAAGGCCGATGCGCTGCCGGCAGGCGAAACGATTCGTGCATGGATACCGTATCCGCGCGCATTGCCCGGACAGCAGGAAGACATCCGCTTCATCGACAGCGTACCGGCCAAGGCTGTCATCGCACCCCCATCGACTTTGCAACGCACCGCGTATCTGGAGCAACCAGCACGCGCCGGTCAGCCGACGAAGTTTTCGATCACCTACGAAATGACGGTTTATGCGCAGTATCACGCGATCGATGCAGCCAAGGTCGTGCCGGTGAAGCTCACGGCGGAATTGGCGCCGTGGGTAGCCGAGCGTGCGCCGCACATCGTGTTCAACCAGGCGCTGCGCCTCTTCTCGCGCCAGGTGGTCGGCGACGAGAAGAATCCGTGGCGCATCGCGCAGAAACTCTACGCCGCCGTCGACCAGATCCCGTGGGCCGGCGCGCGCGAGTATTCAACGATCACTGACATCAGCGACTACGCCTTGCACGCCGCCCACGCCGATTGCGGCCAGCAGACTTTGCTGCTGATGACCTTGCTGCGCCTCAACGGCATCCCCTCGCGCTGGCAGTCGGGAATGATCTTTTCCGACGGCGCCTACAACAGCATGCACGACTGGGGCCAGCTCTACATCGCGCCCTACGGCTGGCTTCCGATGGACGTGACTTTCGGTCGTCTCGACAGTGCAGACCCCGCCATCGCGAATTTCTATCTCGGCAGTCTCGACGCGTACCGCATCGCGTTCAACGACGACTACAGCCGCGATCTCGTACCGCCCAAACAATTCTTCCGCTCCGAAACCGTCGACCTGCAACGCGGCGAAGCGGAATGGCGCGGCGGCAACTTGTATTTCGATCAATTCGATTACGACTTCGAGTGGCAGATTTTGCCGCTGTCAGGCACCGCACGCTAGTCGCACTGCGAACCATCCCACCATGAACCGTTTGACTCTGGGGAGAGAGACATGAAAACGATGTTGCTGCAAAGAACGGCGCTGTGCCTGTTTGTCGGCGCTTGCCTCGCGTCGATGTCGCCTGTGCAGCGTGTGCAGGCAGCCAGCACGGATGGCGCGTTGACGGGTCACGTCACTGGTGGCTCACTGGAAGGCATTCAGGTCAGCGTGCGCAATCCGGAAACCGGCTTCACGCGCACCATCAAGGTCGAGGCGGACGGAACCTACCGGTTTCCGTTTCTGCCGGTCGGAAAGTACACGCTCGAGGCCGGCAGGCCGGGCTCGCCGATGACGACGCTGGACAATGTCGCAATTGGTCTTGGCAACACCACGACGGCGGACATCGCGCTGGGTCAAGCCGCGACACTCGAAACCATCCAGGTGAATGCACGGGGCGTCGTAACCGCCGTGGATGTCTCCTCGACCGAGTCGGCCACCAACGTCACGCGCGAGGAACTGGCTCGCCTGCCCGTCGAACGCAGCGCTCAAGCCGTCGCACTGCTCGCGCCCGGCGTGGTCAAGGGCGACTTCGGCGGCATCTCGTTTGGCGGTTCCTCGGTCGCCGAGAACACGACCTACATCAACGGTCTCAACGTGACCGATTTCTACAACCGGATCGGCTTTTCCGAAGTGCCCTACGCGTTCTACAAGGAATTCCAGGTCAAGACAGGCGGCTACTCGGTCGAGTTTGGGCGCAGCACCGGGGGCGTGATCAATGCGGTGACGCGTTCGGGCACCAACGAATTCAAGTTTGGCGCCGAGGCCGTATGGGAGCCCGGTTTCCTGCAGGACAAGGGTCGCGATCACTACGATGCCGACGGCCATCCGTACTACGTTGCCAGCCACGACGAATACGACCGCAGCAGCCTGAACCTGTATGCCTCAGGCCCACTGATCAAGGACAAGTTGTTCTTCTTCGTGATGGCCGAACCGCGCAGGTACGAGCCGACCAACACCAGCAGCAGCGGCAATCTGATCAACGACGGCAAGGCCGACGACGGCTTCTGGGGAGCCAAGGTCGATTGGCAGATCAATGACAAGAACCTGCTCGAGTTGCTCGCATTTTCCGACAAGAACAAGACCACGACCAAGGTCTATCCGTTCGACCTCGCCAGCAACACCCGCGGTCCGCGGCAGGACACCAAATCCCTCGACAACGGCGGCAAGAACTGGTCCGTGACCTACACCGGTTACCTCACCGACGCGTTTTCGATGAAGGTGCTGTATGGCGAAAACAAACGCGACTTCAGCGCGACTGGCTTGAACGATATGGCATGCTCTCGCGTCCGTGATCGTCGTTCCGTAGGCGATGGCGACATTGGCTGCACATCGAGCTCGAGCGTTACGTCGCGACTGGACGATCGCAAGGCCGCACGCATGGACTTCGAGTGGAAACTTGCCGATCACCTGCTCCGCTTCGGTCTCGATCGCGAGGACAACACCTCGAACCATCGCCAGTTCTACCCGGGACCCGACCGCTTGCTGTACGAAATCCGCGATACCACGCCCGGCGCGACACTGGCGAATGGCGGCGTGGTACCAGACGGTGTCGACGCTTATGTGCGCACGCGCACCAATGAAGTGAACGGCAGTTTCCAGACGCTCAACACCGCGTATTACCTCGAAGACAACTGGTCGATCACGCCGAACTTCATCCTCAATCTGGGCGTGCGCCGCGAAGGCTTCGACAACAAGAACTCCGATGGCGCCAGCTATATCAAGTCGGACAACAACATCGCGCCGCGCATGGGCTTTTCCTGGGACGTCAACGGCGATGGTCGCAGCAAGCTGTTCGGTAATCTCGGCCGCTATTTCCTGCCGGTCGCGAATGTGATCAACATCAAGCAGGCCGGCGGTTTCCGCGACGAGCGAACCTTCTACGCGTTCAACGGCTTCGCGCCGTACGAGTACAACGGCACGACCTACCAGCGACCGATTCTCGGCGCACAGATCGGGCCGGTCGACAACTCGCAGGGCGACGGCACGGTCGGCGACCTGCGCGGCGAAGTCGATGCCAACATCAAGACCGTGCATCAGGACGAGCTCATTCTTGGCTACCAGTCGATGCTGGATGACAAGTGGTCGTACGGTGTGCGCGGCACCTATCGCAAGCTGACCCACGCGATCGACGACATGGAGCTCACGTCGAACGGACTGCTGTGCGACGGCGCACCCGGGTACATCGGCTACATCATGGGCAATCCCGGCGAGAACGCGACCGTGTATACCGATACCAATTGCGACGGCGTGCCCGATGGGTACGTGACCATCGATACCTCGCGTGCGGGTTGGGCGCTGTACGACGACAACGGCAACTACGTCGGTGAACGTGGCTGGGTCAAACCCAAGCGCAACTACAAGGCGCTCGACTTGCAGGTGGACCGCGCCTGGGATGGCAAGTGGGCGCTCAACGCGACCTACACGCTCGCTTTCAGCAAGGGCAATGCAGAAGGGCCGGTCAACTCGGACACCGGGTTTTCCGACACCGGCCGCACCGAGAACTTCGACGACCCGTGGGTCAATCTCGCCGGCGATGGCTACTTGCCGAACGATCGCCGGCACCAGTTCAAGTTTCGCGGCGTCTACGGATTTAGCGAACACTGGCAGCTTGGCGGCACGCTCAATGCGCAATCAGGCCGACCCGTCGGCGCATTCGGTGTAGGCAATCCGTTCGATGGCACCAACTACCACAGCAATTACATTTGCGTGGACCGGTGCACATTCCATATCGACCCGGTGACCGGCGAACACATCGACTACCTTCCTTCCGAACGCGTCTATGCGCACAGTGCGCGCGGTGCGGGCGGCCGGTTGCCGTGGACCTACGACGTGGGTGCCAGCATCACCTACCTGCAGTCGTTCGCTCGCACCAACCTGCGCGTCAAGCTGGCACTCTACAACCTGCTCAATCAGCAGCGGCTGACCTCGGTCGACGAGCAGTTTGAATCGGATATCGGCTCTCTCAACCAGACCTACAGGCAAGGCAACGGCTACCAGACTCCGCGTTATGCGCAATTGGTGGTCTCGCTGGACTTCAAGTGATCTTGACGCAGGCGACGCGCATGCGTGCCGCCTGCGACTACTCTGCGCAACCAGTGCATGCGCTGAGGCACTCGCCCGCCTGCGCGCAAGACAGGATCTGGCAGCCGATGAAGCCCATAATCGCGGTCGATTCCGATGCCGATATCGGCGCCAGGGTTGCGAGGAAATGATGGCCGACGAACTGTCGGCGGACACCTGGCCGATCGCATGAACACGAACCGTTTCATCGAACCCTTCGTCGCGCTCGCCTTTGCGTGCGGCAGCTGTCTTGTCGGCGCTGCACAGACAGCGCCACTGACGCTCGACACGCACGTCGATATCCCGTTTGCGTACATGCACGAACCGCGCTTCGATGTCGGCATCGACACCGTGCTCAAGGTCGACCTTCCCAAGATGCAACGCGGCGGCCTAGACGCGGCGTTCTTCGTGATTTTTGTCGAACAGGGTCCACTGACGCCGCAAGGCTATGCGCACGCGGTCGCGCAAGCCGATCAGAAGTATTCGGCCATCGAACTCATGCTGCAGCGCTATCCCGATCGCATCCGCGCGGCGCGCACGCCGGACGAGGTCGTCGCAAACCACGCACACGGTCTGCTGTCCGCAATGATCGGCATCGAGAACGGCTATTCGCTTGGTCATGATCTGGGCCGACTCGATGCCGCGTACGCGCGCGGTGCGCGCTATCTGGGTCTCGTCCACGTCGGCAACAACGACCTGTGCACGAGTTCGCTGCCGAACAAGGACCTGGGCGAACCGGCGGTCAGCCGCATTGGCCTCAGCGAGTTCGGTCGCGCCGCGGTACACCGCGCGAACGAACTCGGCATCATGGTCGATGTCTCCCATGCATCCGACGCCTGTGTACGCGATGCGCTGGCAACATCGAGCGTGCCGATCATCGCCTCCCACTCTTCCGCGCGCGCGCTCGTCGATCATCCGCGCAATCTGTCCGACGATCTGCTGCGCGCAATCGCGGCGCAGGGCGGCGTGGTCCAGGCCGTCGCCTACAAGGAATTTCTCAAGAACGATCCGCCGCGCGAAGCCGCCGAGAAAGCGTTGCAAAGACAAGTCGCGCGGCAGGCCGGCGATGCCGAATACGACAGCGAGAAGCACGACTATCTGCCGGCAATGAACGAAGGCATGCAACGCATCCAGTTGCAGCATCCCTTGGCGACGCTGGACGACTATCTCGATCACATCCAGCATATCGCGAAGGTCGCCGGCATCGATCACGTCGGGATCGCGTCTGACTTCGATGGCGGCGGCGGCATAACCGGCTGGAACGACGCGTCCGCAACGCACAACGTGATCACAGGCTTGCGCCGGCGCGGTTTCAACAACGCGGATATTGCCAAAATATGCAGCGCCAACCTGCTGCGCGTGTGGCGCTCGGTCGCGCGCGCCGCCACGCGCAAGCCGGCGCCGGCACATGCCGATTTCGATGCAATGTTCGACGCGACGATGCAGCATTACCACCTTCCCGGCCTTGCTGTCGGCGTGATCGAGAACGGTCGCATCGTCTACACGCGCACGGCTGGCGAGCGCATAGCCGGCTCTGGCCAGCCAATCGACAACGCCACGCTGTTCAAGATCGCCTCCAACAGCAAGGCGATGACGACTGCGCTCCTTGCGCGCCTGGTCGACGCCGGCAAGTTGCACTGGGACGATCCGGTGACGAAGTACCTGCCCGCGTTTCGCATGCACGACCCCTGGGTCACGCGCGAGATGCAGGTGCGTGACCTGCTGATCCACAACAGCGGATTGCGTGAAGGCGCCGGCGATCTGATGCTGTGGCCGGAGCCGAACCGGTTCACGCGCAAGGACATCATTGCGGGTCTTGCGTACCTGAAACCGCAGCGCAGCTTCCGTTCGGGCTATGCGTACGACAACCTGCTCTATGTCGTCGCCGGCGAAGTCGCCGCCGCGGCGGGCGGCGCGTCGTACGAAACCTTGATCCGCCGCGAAATATTCGTGCCGCTCGGGATGGCGCGCTGCCAGGTCGGCGCGTGGCAACGCGATGCGGTCGGCAACGTCGCGCAGCCGCACATGCTCAAGGACGCCAGCAATGTCCTCATCGATGCCGATGACGCGAGCATTCCTGCCATCACCTCGGCTGCGGCCGGCGGCATTCGCTGCAGTCTCGACGACATGCTGCGCTGGGCGCGCAACTGGCTTGCACCCGATGCGGCGCAGCTTGCATGGCTGTCGCCCCGGCAACGTGCCATGGTATGGACTGCGCAAACGCCGATGCCCATCTCCGACCGGCGCCGCGACTGGGATGGCAGCCATTTCTATGCCTACGGCTACGGCTGGCGCCTGAGCGATGTCGATGGCGTATGGAGCGTTTCGCACACCGGCACGCTCAACGGCATGTATTCGGCGTTGAGTCTGCTGCCGGAACTCAAATCCGGCTTTGTCATCATGACCAACGGCGTCGGTGACGAAGCGCGCACGGTCTTGAGCGAAGCGCTGGTCAAACATTTCACAGCGCCGGGACAGTCCAAATCAGTTGACGATTACGTGGCGAAAATTGCCAACGAACCGCATGCAAGCGAACGCGCGAGCGCTCCGGACACGTCTGTGCGACGCGCTGCCACCACGGCGGAAATGGCGCCGTGGCTCGGCGTCTGGCGTGATCCGTGGTTCGGCGAGGTTTCGTTTTGCGAACGCGCCGGTGTGCTGCGTTTCATCGCGCAGAAATCGCCTCTTCTGAGCGGCACTGTGATGCGAGTCGGCACGCGTAACTTGGTCGCCTGGGACGCGGACAGCGTAGACGCCGAGCCTTGGCTGACCTTTGCCGCACCCAACGGCAAGCAGCCCGCGATGCTGACGCTGGCCAAAGTCGATCCTGACGCGGATTTCAGTTTCGACTTTGAAGACCTCGCATTCACGCGCGTGGGTCGTTGTGATTGAGCACCCGACCCGCACGGCACGACCACAACACGGGGGCAGCGCCGGCACGCGTTTGCCACGGATGATCGCTGCCCGCGTGTCGGCGTGGGCCATCGCATGCGCAGCACTCGTCGCCGCATGCGCGTCGAGCCCGCGCGTACCAGTTCTGTCCAGCGCGACGACGCCCGCCGCAGCGGGACTGATCGATATCCGCACCCTGCTGCCCGACATCGTCGAGGACATCCGCTATGCCGGCAGGGACAACTTTGTCGGCACGCCAATCGATGGCTATCTCGCGCCACGGTGTTACTTGCTGCGCCCGGCGGCGGAAGCGCTGCAGCATGTCGAACTCGCCCTGCGCCGCGACCACCTGCGCCTGAAGATCTGGGACTGCTACCGGCCCGTGCGCGCAGTGCGCCAATTCGTGCGCTGGGCCAACGACACCTCCGACCAGCGCACGAAGGCGACGCACTATCCGAATCTCGACAAGCGCGCGCTGCTCGGTGATTACATCGCGCCTGTGTCCGGCCACAGCCGCGGCGCGACGGTCGACCTCACGCTTCTGCAATGCCTGGGGCCCGAGCACGCGTGCATCCCACTCGACATGGGCACCGATTTCGATTTCTTCGATCCGCTCGCCCATACCGATTCGCCGCGGGCTACCCCGGCGCAGCACGCCAATCGCGTCCGTCTGCGCGCCGCGATGATGGAGCAGGGCTTTGCCAATTACGCGCAGGAATGGTGGCACTACACGCTAAGCGCCGAACCGACGCCGCAGACAATCCATGACGCGCCGGTGCAGTAGCGAAGCGATCCCACTTCAGGAGTCTGCCGCATGTGTTCCCTACCGATACTTCTCGCCTCAACCTTGCTGCTCGGCGGCTGCGCGGCGGCAACGCCAAAAGTGGGCACGGTTGACGCGTTCATGCAGCGCTATGACGGCGCGGTACCCGGCGCCGCACTGCTCGTCGTGCGCGATGGTGTGCCGCTGCTGCGCCGCGGTTACGGACTGGCGAATATCGAAGACCCCACCGCGGTCACGCCGGCAACCAATTTCCGTCTCGCCTCGGTGACCAAGCAGTTCACCGCGGCGGCGATCCTGCTGCTCAATGAAGACGGCCGCCTGCATCTGGACGACTCGCTGCGTGCGTGGTTGCCGTCGCTGCCGGCGGCGAGCGCGCCGATCAGCATCCGCCATCTGCTCACGCATACCGGCGGCCTGATCGACTACGAGGACATCATGCCGGCGACGCTTGCGACGCAGTTGCGCGACATCGACGTGCTGCATCTGCTCGAAACACAGGATCACCTGTATTTCGCGCCCGGCACGGGTTACCGCTACAGCAATGGCGGCTACGCGCTGCTCGCGTTGATCGTCGAGAAAGCGTCGAAACAGAGTTTCCAGGCGTTCCTGCACGAGCGCATCTTCGCCAAGCTCGGCATGCGCAATACACTTGCCTATGTACGCGAAGGACCGCCGGTTCCACAGCGCGCGTATGGCTACACGCAGACCAACGGCGTGTGGCGGCGCACGGACCAAAGTCTGACCAGTGCGGTGCTCGGCGATGGCGGCATCTATTCCTCGGTCGACGATCTGGCCAAATGGGACGCCGCACTGTACGACGACCGCCTGCTCAGCAACGCCTCGCGCCAGATCGCATTCGCGCCGCATACGAAGACCGACGATCCGACTGTCGACTATGGTTTTGGCTGGCGCATCACGGGCGACACGCTATGGCATTCGGGCGAAAGCATCGGTTTTCGCAACGTGATCGTACGCTGGCCGCGCCAGCATCTGAGCGTGATCCTCCTCAGCAATCGCAACGATCCCGAGCCATACCGCGACGCGCTCGCCGTGGCGCATCAGTTTCTGCACGAGTGAAGTGCATTCCAGGTCATTGTGCCTGCCGGCGTCAGTTCTGCGGGCGTCTACTCATAGCGGCGCCACCCCGTTGTCCCTGCCCGAAGGTTGCACCGTCGGCGCGCGATCATCATGCAGCGCTACCGTGTACGGCGACATCAAGGCGATTCCTTCCGCGTGCAGACGCGCCAGGATGTCGAACAGCAACTCGCTGCGAACGCTCCCGGCCTGACGCGGATTGGCGATATACGCGGTCGCGATGAAGATAAGCGAGGTGCCTTCGATGCCGTCGAGCAGCACACTGGGCGCTGGCGTTCCGAGCACCCCGGCGTTAGCGGAAAACGCATCATGCAGCGCCACGCGCACACTTGGGGCATCCGCATTCAGCGGTACCGGCAGGCGAATGCGCACCCGGCCTTCGGCATTGGCAAGGGTAACGTTGCGCACGTTCTTGGTGATGAGTTCGGAGTTAGGGACGATCACTGTCGACCGATCGGCCATCTGGATTTCGGTCGCACGCACATTGATGCGGCGGATATCGCCCTCAATGTCGCCGAGCACAACCCAATCGCCTACCTTGACCGGCCGCTCGGCCAACAGGATCAGTCCGGACACGAAATTCTGCACCACGGCCTGCAAGCCGAAGCCGATGCCGACCGACAACGCACTGGCAACCCAGGTGATGCGTTCGAGACTGAAGCCAAGCGCCGACAACGCGAAGCCGAACACCACCACGCTGCCGGCGTAGCCAAGCAACGTTGTCACCGAAATGCGCATGCCAGGATCGAGACGCGTCGTCGGCAGGTAGCGATGGAACAACCAGTGCTTGAGTGCGCGGATCGCTGCGAGGCCGAGGCCAAACACGGCAATCGCACCAAACACGGCGGCTGGCGTGACTTCGATTTGACCGATCCTGAGCTGCGTCGTTGCCTGCGCAATGCGCGCGAGCAGATCGGAAGGGCCGCTGCCGAATGGGGCGAACACCGTGGCGATGCCGAGCACCAGCGCGCACAGCCGGAACACTCCCGAGCAGAGCACCTCGAACTGATCGAGTGAACGCCGCTGCAGACCCAGCGTGCGCTGCAGCCATCCCTCTCGCGAGGACATCGCGGCGGCACACGTGTCCTCGATCACATGCACGAGCAGATAAAAGGTCGCGGCGATGATGCCAAGCCCGACCATCTGCCGCGCAATCTGCTGCGCAAGCGCCACGTAACCTGAAAGTGCCGTCGCCAGGGTCGCCGCAACAGGCTGTAGATCAGCGCCACCGCAAGGCTGCCGGCAATCGTCGCCGACAGGCTCGCGCCGATCAGCGAATTGATTTTCTGCTGCAGGATGCTCAGTGCAACCGCGCAACCGAGCAGCGGCGGAAAGAGACGCAAACGTTCGGCTACCGGATCAGGAATCGATGGCAGGCGCCATGATGGTCGTTGCGCCGACAACAGTGCGCGGCCCAGGCCGGCGACAAAGCTGCCGAAAAAAACCGCGCTTACAATTGCGCGTGCGAACGTCGCTTCGACGTCGGAAAACGCATCGTGCCAATCAAGCGCAGTCGCGATCAGTTGCGCGCCGCCGCCAGTGAACGCAGCTGCCACGACGACGACCGCGAGCGCCAACGCCGAACGACGCAAACGCCCCTGCGGAACGCGATCCGCGGTCACGCGCATCAGCGCCCGCTCCGCGCCCCAGCGGCCGAACACGATCAGCAACAGGGCGAGGGCGATGCCGCCGAATGCAACAACGCGGTTGTCCGGCGCGAAACTGTCCCTCAATGCACTCGTCACGCCGTCACGCAGCGTACCCAGGCGCGCGCCGTCACGCACGAGATTGCTGTCGACCTCGCGCCAGAATGCGGGCGTCAGCGGCGAAGGCGTCCGTTGCGACAAGCGTTGCTGGAAATTGGCACGACGCGCCTCGGCGATTTGCGCAGCCAATTGCTGGCTGTCGACGGCGAGCAGTTTGGCGCGCTTGATCTCGGCATCCAGCATCGCGCGTTGCTTGTCCAGATCGGCGCGTTGCGCAGCGATGTCGGCAGCTTCCGCGGGCGCACCCTTCGACGGCGCAGGCCCCAGTTCGGCCAGTCGCGCATCAAGGGCGGCAAGTTGCGGCGTGCGGTCGAGCGTCAGCGCATCGGCTTGCGTGGCCAGGGCGGCTACGGTGTCGCGGAATTCGTTGAGCTTGACATCCTCGATCTCCACCGCGTCGAGCTGCTTGCGGATGTCGGCAATCTGCTGACGGGCGCTGTCGAGGAGTTTGGCGGAATCGGGTGCCTGTGCCGCACAAGGCAATGCGGCGAACACAAGCAGAATCAGAAAGAGAACGCGCGGGATTGAATGCATGGCGCGCATGATAAACGGGTGGGTGTGAAGCGTGTGTGGCTCGTCCTGCGCCGCCATCAAAAGCATCGCGCCTTTCGGCCCTCCCACACAAGCAACGCGATCATGCTCGAAGTGGGAGCGCCGGAAGGCGCGATGCTTTCGTGTCGCTTCAGCGCGGCGCAAACACGTCGTCGCCGAACGGAGTCAATCCAGGCGCACCGGCGTAGCCCAGGTGCGCGAGACCAAAATTGTCCTCGATCCAGCGCAGCAGCGAATAATGATTATAGGGAACGTTCGACACCGTGCCGGGCTTGATTGACGCGCCGAGCAGTACCGCACCGATACGGCCACCGCCCGGCCCATCGAGGCCCGGCTGCGGACCGCCCGCAAGCCCGCGCTCGCCGCAACACGCGGTACTGTCGAGCACGCCTTCATCGAACGTGATAATCAGGACGCCATCGCGCTTGAATGCCGGCGACTGCGTGATGCGAGGAACCCATTCGCGCAGGAATGCATCGGCCGAAACGAGACCCCCCGGCTCTCCGTTTTTGCATGGCACGTCATGGCCGTCATGGCACAGGTTTGGTGTGATGAACGCGTAGTTTGGTGTGCTCGAAGCATCAGCGAGATCGTGCGCGAGCACGTCAAGATTGACGACATGCTTTTCACAACGCGGTACATCGTCAACGATCGAGTGAAAATAGATGAACGGGTTGTGCTTGTCCGCGTATTGATCGGCCGGGGTCGCGTGGTTGGTCGTGTCTTTCGTTCCAATCACCGCATGGCCACATGCGGCCGCCTCGCGCGCAGGATCCTTGCCCATGTCTTCCATGTAGCCTTTCCAGTTGAAGCCGGCCGCTTCCAGCTGATCAGCCACCGTCTTCACCGCGGCCGGATACACGCAGCCCTCGCCATGCAACTGGCCGTCCCCATCAAGCACCGGATCGGTCGCGACAAATTCGCTGAGGAAATTGCAGTCGCCTTGCGTCGCGGCATTGGGCGCCTGGCCGCTGATCATTGCGATGTAATTGTCGAGGCTCAGATGGCCAATGCCGAAATATCGGTTCAACAAGGCACCCTTCGCGGTGAGCTCGTGCGCGAGATACGGCGCTGCCGATTGCGCGCCGAAGGTCGAATCAAACGGCTGATTTTCCAGCACGATCACAAACACATGAGCGAAACGCGGGGCGGTCTTTTGTCTGGCGTGCGGCGTCGACGCGCAACCAGACAGCGCGAGCGCCACCGCGCAACACGAGAATGTGATTCCGCGTATCAGGATCATTGATTCGATCGCCTCTTTGAATAATTGTTGATTCTTTCACGCTGGGCGCCATGTTGCCCGTCGTGCCGTGAGCCGCGCTGACGCAAGCGACGCGAAGGAAGTGCGGCGTCAAGGCAAATGTGCGTGCGATCCAGGCGGAGGAAATTTTTCGATCCTTTCCTCCGTGGCATCGCTGAATAGAAGCTGCCTCGCAGCACGCGCCCTTCGTTGCGCGGCAAGTCGACGTAGGGTAGCTTCGTCCGGAATCAGCCGCCAGCGATGGAGCCGTTGATGCCCCGTACAAAAGCCGAACGCGCCCATCCGCCGCTCGACTGTGCAGTGATCGGCGCCGGCCCTGCGGGTCTCACCGCAGCCACTTATCTGGCGCGTTTTCGCCGCAACGTGCGCGTGTTCGACGATGGGCAAAGCCGCGCGCGCTATATTCCGGTCAGCCACAATTGCCCCGGTTTCCCGTTCGGCGTTTCCGGAATTGATCTGCTCGGCAAGATGCGCGAGCAGGCGCTGCGCTACGGCGCCGAACTCTTGGATACGCGCGTGGATCGGCTCGAGCGCGCGGAGGACGGCTTTGTCATCGGCGCCGGCGCGCACACCTG
>CAJDTR010000021.1_pt1 | contig 26755 bp, 22 predicted proteins | sample 7389891 | NCBI WGS metagenome assembly CAJDTR01 (sample SAMEA7055657, study PRJEB34461) | soil metagenome | biome: terrestrial ecosystem; feature: Peninsula; material: soil | place: Antarctica | collected 2016 | reverse complement strand
CGAAGTCGTCGAGATCCTCCGCCTCAAGGATCCCGCGGAGCAGTTCTCGCGACTGCGGGCCAGCGAACACCCGCAGGCCCGCTTCCTGTGGGCCATGTTCCGCGATCTTTTCCACTATTCCGCATACCACCTTGGCGACATCGCCGAGACTGCGCGCGACGTCGATCTGGCGATCCGCTGGGGCTACGGTTGGAAACTCGGGCCGTTCGAGACCTGGCAAGCTGCCGGTTGGGCCGACATTGCGAAGTGGATCGCCGAGGATATTGCCGCCGGCAAGGCGATGAGTAGTGCGCCGTTACCCGAATGGGTCGGCAAGGTCGATGGCGTGCACCACGCCGACGGTTCGTATTCGCCGCGCAGCGGCAAGGACGAACCGCGTTCGCAGCATCCCGTCTACCGACGCCAGTTGTTCCCCGACGCGCTGACGGGCGAGAAATTCGAAAGCGGCACCAGGCTATGGGAAAACGAGGGTGTGCGCCTGTGGACACTCGGCGACGACGGCGTCGGTATCGTTTCGTTCAAGACCAAGATGAACACGGTCAACGACGCCGTACTCGATGGCGTGCAGCAGGCAATCGACTTCGCCGAAAAGCGCCTCAAGGCGCTGGTGATCTGGCAGAGCGGCGAAGCGTTCTCTGCCGGCGCCGATCTGAAGGGCATGCTGGCGCAGGTGCAGTCCGGCAAGATCGACGCGCTTGACGCGATGATCGCGAACTTCCAGCGCACCAGCATGCGCATCAAGTATTCGATGGTGCCGGTGGTCGCGGCGGTGCGCGGCCTCGCACTCGGTGGCGGCTGCGAATTCCAGATGCATTGCACGCGCACGGTTGCTGCACTGGAAAGCTATATCGGCTTGGTCGAGGCTGGCGTGGGCTTGTTGCCGGCAGGCGGCGGACTCAAGGAAATTGCGGTGCGTGCCTCGCAGCGTGCGGCCGATGGCGATCCGTTCCCCGAGATCAAGCGCATGTTTGAAGCCGTCGCAATGGCGAAACTCTCGGGCAGCGCTGTGGAAGCCAGGCAGCTCGGCCTGCTGCGCGACAGCGACGTCATCGTATTCAACGCGTTCGAGTTGCTGCATGTCGCAAAATCAATTGCCGCCTCGCTCGCTGATTCGGGCTATCGACCGCCCCTGCCCGGGCACGACATCGTCGTCGCCGGCGACGTTGGCACCGCGACGCTCAAGATGATGCTGGTCAATATGCTCGAAGGCCGCTTTATCTCGCCGCACGACTACGAGATCGCATCGCGCATCGCCGATACCTTGTGCGGCGGCGTGATTGAACGCGGCTCGCAGGTCGACGAGCAATGGCTGCTGGATCTGGAGCGCAGGCATTTCATGGAACTTGCGCAAATGCCCAAGACGCAGGAGCGCATCCTGCACACGCTGACGACGGGCAAACCACTGCGCAATTGATGGCTTCATCATCGCTCGTCCAGAAAAATCAATGATGTGCCGCGGACATCGGGTCCGCGCACTGGAGAAAACGCAATGAGCCCACAAAACCACGACGCCTACATCGTCTCTGCCGTGCGCACGCCGGTCGGCAAGGCGCCACGCGGCGTGTTTCGCCATACGCGGCCCGACGATCTGCTCGCGCATGTGATTCGCGCGGCGATTGCAAGAGCGCCAAGCATCGATCCCGCGCGCATTGGCGACGCCATTATCGGCTGCGCGATGCCGGAAGCAGAGCAAGGCATGAACGTCGCCCGCATCGGCGTTTTGCTTGCCGGACTGCCCAATACGGTTCCGGGCGTCACGGTCAACCGGTTTTGTTCGTCCGGCTTGCAGGCAATCGCGATGGCGGCCGACCGCATCCGTCTGGGAGAAGCGGATCTCATGCTTGCCGGCGGCACCGAAAGCATGAGCATGGTGCCAATGATGGGCCACAAGATCGCGATGAACCCTGCCGCGTTCCTCGAAGAGAACGTCGCAATTGCCTACGGCATGGGCATCACCGCGGAGAAAGTCGCCGAGCAATGGAAGGTCAGTCGCGAGGATCAGGACGCCTTCGCGCTCGCTTCGAACCAGAAAGCGCTCGCTGCAATCGCAGCCGGTGAATTTGTCGACGAGATCGCACCTTTCACGCTAGCCGATCACTATCCCGATCTCGCCACGCACACGATCCGCGATGACTCACGCGTGATCTCGACCGACGAAGGCCCACGCAAGGATTCCAGCCTCGAAGGTCTGGCCAAGCTGAAGCCCGTTTTCCGCATGGGCGGCAGCGTAACGGCCGGCAATTCGTCGCAGATGTCCGACGGCGCCGGCGCACTGCTGCTCGCCAGCGCGAAGGCGATCAAGGACTACAACCTGCAGCCGATCGCACGCTTTGTCGGCTTCGCGGTCGCGGGCGTGCCGCCCGAAATCATGGGCATCGGCCCGATCGCGGCAATTCCCAAAGCGCTCGCACAAACCGGCATCACTCGCGACCAACTCGACTGGATCGAACTCAACGAAGCATTTGCGGCGCAATCGCTGGCGGTGATCCGCGAGATCGGTTTGGACATGTCGAAGGTCAATCCGCTCGGTGGCGCAATCGCGCTCGGCCATCCACTCGGCGCGACCGGTGCAGTGCGCGCGGCCACCTTGATTCACGGTTTGCGCCGGCGCAAACAGAAATACGGAATGGTCACCATGTGCATCGGTACCGGCATGGGTGCCGCGGGCATTTTCGAGGCGCTTTGATCCGTTTTGTGGGAGCGGCGGAAGCCGCGATGCTTCTCTGCGCCAACCTGGGAACCACCGCGCCTTCCGGCGTTCCCACAGGTCATGCAATCCGAGGTATCGCTAGGCAATCCGCTCGGACTCGCCCATATAGCGGCGCAACGCCTGCGGTACTGCGATCGATCCATCCGCGTTCTGGTAGTTCTCCATCACGGCGATCAACGCGCGGCCGACTGCGACGCCCGAACCGTTGAGTGTATGCACCAGTTCGTTCTTGCCGGTTTCTGGATTGCGCCAGCGCGCCTGCATGCGCCGCGCCTGGAAATCCGTGCAGTTGGAGCACGAGGAAATTTCGCGATACGTGTTCTGCGACGGCAACCAGACTTCAAGATCCCAGGTTTTCGCGGCAGTAAATCCCATGTCGCCTGCGCATAGCAGCATGCGCCGGTACGGAAGTCCGAGTTTTTCCAGCACCACTTCCGCGCAGCGTGTCATGCGCTCATGTTCGCTGCTACTTTCGGACGCCTTGACGATGCTGACCAACTCGACTTTTTCGAACTGGTGCTGGCGGATCATGCCGCGCGTGTCACGCCCATGCGAACCCGCTTCCGCACGGAAACACAGCGAGTGCGCAGCCATGCGCAGCGGCAAACGGTCGGCTTCGACGATCTCGTCGCGCACGATATTGGTCAGCGAAACTTCCGCAGTCGGAATCAGATAACGCGTGGTCTCGCCGACCTCGGTCGAGAACAAGTCCTCGCCAAACTTGGGCAACTGGCCGGTACCCTGCATCGAATCGACGTTGACGATCAGCGGCACGTTGCATTCCAGGTACCCGTGCTCGTTGGCGTGCAGGTCGAGCATGAACTGCGCCAACGCGCGATGCAGTCGCGCCAATTCGCCGCGCAGCACGGTGAAGCGCGCGCCGGACAATTTCGCGCCCGAGTCGCCATCGAGCCAGCCCTTGTGCGCGCCCAGCTCGACGTGGTCCTTGACCGCGAAATCGAATACGCGCGGCGTGCCCCAACGGTGCTGTTCGACATTGCTCGATTCATCGGTGCCGGGGGGCACCGATGCATCGGACAGATTCGGAATGCCGAGCGCGATGTCCGCGAGCTTCGTATGGATCTGCGCAAGCTGCTGCTCATTCGCTTTGAGCTTGTCGCCGATGCCGGCAACCTCGGCCAGCAGCGCAGTCGCGTCTTCGCCCGTGCTTTTCGCGATGCCGATCGCCTTCGAGCGGGTGTTGCGCAGATTCTGCAGTTCCTGCGTCTGGACCTGGGCGCTCTTGCGCTGCGCCTCGATCGATTCGAGCTCCGCGGTATTGAGGTCGAATCCACGCGCGGCAAGACGCGCGGCGGTTTCGGCGAGGTGGCCGCGCAACAGCAGCGGATCAAGCATGAGGATTTTTCCAATTGCCAAGACCGCCGATTATCGCGGCTCGACGCCCGCCTCGGCAAACTCCGCGCTGTCGTGCGCCTTGCTAGCGTCGTGTAGCCGCGAGCGGGCGATCCTGTTGGGGGCCGCAGTGGGCGTCGCTGCAGTCGAACCGCTCCAGTTGCACCGTCGCGTGTTCGATGCGGAAGCGCTCACGCAAGATCGCCTGAATCGAGCCAATGGCCTGATCCGCATTCGTGCCGTCGAGCAATCGCGCGTGCAATGTCGCCACATGGTAGCCCCCGGCAAGCTGCCACACGTGCACGTGATGCACTTCACAAACGCCCGGCGCTTCGCTTTTCAGCACGTTGCCGATCCGCTCTGCGTCCATGCCTTCAGGCGCGCCTTCCAGCAGGATGTGCGCAGACCGGCGCAACAATCGCCATGCGCTCGACAGGATCAACAGCGAAACGAGAATTGAAAACAACGGATCGGCCCAAAGCCAACCGAAGTAACGAATCAGCAACGCGGCGACAATTGCGCCAAGCGAACCGAACAGGTCGCCCAGCACATGCAGCCTCGCGCTTGCCGTGTTGAGATCGTCGTGATCGCCGCTCGACAGCGCGAACAACACGAATGCATTGACCACAAAACCTGCTACCGCGACGATGAACATGGTGCCGGACAGGATCGGGTGTTGTTCGCGCAAACGCATGACCGCCTCGCTGGCTATCCACGCGACGAGCACAAACTGCAACAGCGCGTTGCTGTACCCGACCAGCACTTCAAGGCGCGCATACCCGAAACTGCGCCGTGCATCCGCAGGGCGCCGCGCGTAGTGCGCGCCGAGCCAGGCAAACAGCAAGGCGGCCGCATCCACCAGCATGTGGCCGGCATCGGCAAGCAATGCGAGCGAACCCGATAACCAGCCGCCACCCGCTTCAGCCACCAGGGTAACGACCGTCAGCACAAACGCGATCAACAAGCGCCGCTCGCGGCCGTGATGACCTGTGTGTGCGTGGGCGTGCCCGCGACTCATGCTGCCGGATGGAGAAGGTTGGGCATGAGCGGAATGCTAAAGGCCTCCCGCGCAGCTACACAATCACGCCGTTCGATGCCCGCATCCCGCGCTATGCACGTGCCCATGCGTCAGGCGCAAATTCGTCAGATGCGCGATCGCCACCAGGCTGCCACCCATGGCAACCAGCACTGCATGCACAATTGCGCTGTTCTGGAACTCGATGAAGATTCCAGCGAACAACAATCCGATGCCCGGCAGCAAAAACCAGAACGCACGAAAATCCTGGTGACGGCGGAAACCGATCGCCAACGTGGTCAGCGCGAGCACGCTGGCGAAAGCTATGAACGCATGTTCGAAACGGTGATCGGCTAGAAAACCCAGACCCAGTGCGGGCAGAAGCGCGATCACCACGGGTAATAGCGCGCAATGCACGGCGCACAGCAGCGACGCGGTCGCTCCGAAGCGATCGGCGAGTCGCGCAAATAGGGAAGGTCGTTTCAGCTCGGTATTCATGGCATTGATCGACGTTATAACATAACTAATCAAGTCGCTCGATCCACTGAAATGAAGTGATCAGGCACGATTCATGCGATATGGCACTCCAAGCAGGGTTTTCGCTATTGTTGTTATACAATAACATATCATGGGCGGAAATGCTCAGACTTTGCCCCCTGGACGCATGGGGCCCATTGCCGGGAAGTCGCACTTCAGTGCGTTTTTACAGCAGCGGCGTGACCCGCAAATGGACAAAGCGCGATGGCGTGGGCAACCTGCAACCCCGTTTAACTGGCCGCGCGCCAGCTCACGCTGCTGTATCGCAACATGACAAGGGATTGACACCAGTCGCATGATGTAAACGTTTACATCGCCTCCGGGACTGCATCCCAGTTGTGAACGTGACGATCAAAGATGTTGCCCGGGTCGCAGGCGTTTCAGTCGCCTCGGTGTCGCGCGCCCTAAACGGTAACGATAACGTCACAAACGCCACCCGTCAGCGCATCGTCAGCGTCGCCGCCCACCTTCGCTACATGCCCAACAGCGCTGCGCGCAGTCTCATCACGCGGCGCACGCACGCCATCGGCGTGGTGCTGCCAGATCTGCACGGCGAATTTTTTTCTGAACTGATCCGCGGCATGGATTGCGCCGCGCGCGCGCGCGGCTTGCATCTTCTTGTATCGAGTGCGCATGGATCGCAGCGCGAAACCATCGAGGTTCTGCGCGCGTTGTGCGGGCGCGTCGATGGCCTGCTTGTCATGTCGCCGGATACGGATGCCAGTTTTCTCGCAGAGCATCTACCGTTGTCGTTGCCGACCGTGCTGATGAACATGCGGTCTGATCACCGCTTTCCTTCGCTTTCGATCGACAATTATGGCGGCGCTCGGACAATGACCCGCCATCTTTTCGACTGTGGATATCGCCGCATTGCATTCGTTGCCGGTCCGGCCCTCAATTTTGACGCGGACGAACGCTTGCGCGGATATCGCGATGCGCTGGCAAGCTTCGGTCCGGGCATGCCCGCGCTCGTCCTGCCAGGCGATTTCAGCGAGGATTCCGGCTACCGAGCGGTCTCGCGACTGCAGACCGGCAAGCGAATGCCAGATGCGATCTTTGCAGCGAACGACATGATGGCATTCGGCTGCCTGTCCGCGCTCGGCGAGCGCGGATTTCGCGTTCCTGACGATATCGGCCTCGCCGGTTTTGACGATGTTCCAATCGCGCGCTTCATCGCGCCACCCCTGACGACAATGCGTGTGCGGATCGCCGATCTGGGAGAGGCGGCGCTGGAACGATTGGCCGCCCAGCTTGAGGCTCCGGCGCAGCCCGAGCCCGCGCAGGCGCCCGTGTCGTGCGAGCTCGTCGTTCGCACCTCATGCCGCCAGCGCTTGCGGCTTGCGTCCGTCGCTGCGGGCTCCTTAGTGGATGCCAAATAATTTATCTGAGTCATTTTGATTCAAGGGTTCACCTGGGAGGGACAGATCATGATCAAGAAGTCGTTGCTGCGGAAAACGGTGCTGGCCTCGTTGATCAGCGCCGCAATCACGTCGATCGCAGTGCTGCCCGAGGCCGGATGGGCACAATCTGCGGCAGCGACGTTGAAGGGTCGCGCGCCTGCCAACAGTGACATCGTGGCAACCAACGTCGCAAATGGCTCGGCGCGACGCACCAAGGCGAGCGCCGACGGCAGCTATGCCCTGGTCGGATTGCAACCGGGAACCTACCGCGTGGAAGCGAACGGCGCTTCCCCTCAAACCGTGACCCTTTCGGTTGCCTCGACAGCTACCCTGGATTTGGCGGCAGGGGGCGCAGTTGAAACCCCGGCGCCGCTCACTACAACAACGCTGGAAGGCGTCACCGTCACCGCGCAAAATCTTGTCGAAGTCAAGACCTCCGAAGTCGGCAATACGATTTCGCAGCGCCAGATACAGACCATCCCGCAGGCAACACGCAATTTCCTCGAGTTTGCCGATACGGTGCCGGGCATGGTGTTTACCACCGATCCGAGCGGCCACACGAAGTTGACGTCGGGCGGGCAAAACGCGAATGCGGTCAACGTATACATCGATGGCGTCGGCCAGAAGAACTACGTCAAGGAAGGGGGTGTCAGTGGCCAGTTCAACAGCCAGGGCAACCCGTTCCCCCAGCTCGGAATCGGCGAGTACAAGGTCATCACGTCGAACTACAAGGCGGAATACGATCAGGTTTCCAGCGCTGCGGTAACGGCTGAAACGAAATCGGGTACTAACGAGTTCCACGGCGAAGTGTTCGATACGTACACGGATCAGGATTGGCGCAAGAAGACGCCGGCTGAGATCGCCTCGGGCACCAAGATCCATTCGCAGGAGCGCGAGTACGGCGCGGCGCTGGGTGGCCCCATCATCCAGGACACGCTGCACTTTTTCCTCACCTATGAAGCCAAGCAGTTCGACACGCCCAAGACCATCGTGCCCGGGGTGGCGACGATCAATGATGCCAACGGCCAACCGATCAGCGTGCTCGGTCTGCTTCCCGCAAATGTCTCGTCGCAATTTGGGGCCGGCCACTTGCCGTTCACCGAACGCCTTTTTTTCGGCAAGCTCGACTGGGAATTTTCCGATCGTGATCGGGTAGAGGTCAGTGCCCGCGTGCGCAAGGAGGAACAGGCGGACAACATCGGGACCTCCAATGCGAAATCCGCCAGCACGCTCGTCCGGAACGATGACAAGCGCTTCGATGCGCGCTGGCAGCACAGCGCCGATGCCTGGTTCAACGAGTTGCTCTTCACTTATCAGAAAAATTTCAACAATCCAACCTCGCTCAACGGCGGAAACGCACTTTCCTACACGACCTCGGTGGGTAGCGGTGATCCGCTTATCGTCAACGCAGGCGCGGCAGGTCCACTGGCCACCCAAAGCAAGGGCCAACGTGGACCAGGCTTCCAGGATAATTTGACGTTCAACGATCTCCACTGGATGGGCGATCACATCGTCAAGATGGGCATCAAGTATCAGGATTTGAAACTTGTGGCCCAGGACGCTGGACTTGGCAATTCGCAGTTTTTTTATGATGTGACTGCCGAGGGAACACAGGATCAGCCTTACAGCGCGTTTTTCACCAAGTCCGTGCCGGGTCTCAGTCCCTCTGCGCAATCGAATGACAAGCAATTTGGGACGTACATTCAGGACGATTGGGCAATCAACGACAAGCTCACCCTGAATCTTGGCGTTCGCTGGGACTACGAGCAAAATTCGACCTATCTCGATTACGTGACGCCGGCCAGCGTGGTCGCGGCTTTGAATGGCCCCAATACCGGTGGCGACAATCCGCCGCCGGGGCAGACCTATGCGCAGGCGCTGGCTCTGGGCGGGGTAAACATCAATGACTACATCAGCACCGGAAACAATCGCAGCGCACCCAAGAACGAGTTCCAGCCGCGACTGGGATTTTCCTATGATCTCAATGCCGACCAGGAGCACGTGATATTCGGCGGCGCGGGTCGTTCTTATGACCGCAATCTCTACGACTATCTGCAGCTTGAGCAGACCAAGCAGTCGCTGCAGAATTTCCGAGTGTTCTTCCGTGACCCGGCGACGGGCCTGTGCCACCACGACCAGACCCCTTGTTACGACTTCAATCCGGCCTTTCTCACCGATCCTGGCGCTTTGCAATCACTGGTGGCCGCAAGCAATGCAGGAACCGAAGTCGACCTGATCAACAACAACATCAAGGCGCCGTACTCCGACCAATTCAGCATCGGCATGCGCAACCAGGTCGGCGACTGGATGACGAGTGCCGCGGTCGCACGCATCATCAGCAAGGATGGATTGGTCTTCACCCTCGGCAATCGGTATCCCGACGGCGCGTTCTTCGTCAACGGCGGCCAGCCATGGGGTCACGGCGTACCCGGATTCGGCGCACTGATCATCGGCAACAACGGCATCGAAACGCGTACCAACCAACTGTTGCTGTCGGCTGACAAGACCTACACGAAGGACTCGGGCTGGGGCGCAACGCTCGCCTATACCTACACCAACGGGTCGCAAAACCGCGACATCAACGAGCACTATGCCTTCGACGAGGCGACGATCGATCAATACCGTTTCATCACATCCAATGCCACCGCAAAGCACCGCCTGGTGGCGAGCGGTTCCCTGGATGGTCCGTGGGGCTTCGTCTTTTCGGGGAAGCTGACCTTGGCGACACCGATCCCGCACAGCCAGTTCGCCTGCTACAACAATGGCGCATTCTTCCCGACCGGAAGTCACTGCACGCCCTACTCGGCGACACCTGACGGCCATTCGCTTGGATTCGGCGGCAAGATCTACGGGTACCGCTCACTGGATTTGCAGGCGACCAAGAACTTCGACCTCAGTAGTGGCCTCTCGCTGTATGTGCGAGCGGATTTTCTCAACGTGTTCAATTTCAAGAACTACGCTGATTACTCGACGCAAAACAGCGGGGTCTTGAACGATTCGCTGACCAGCTACATCACCAACGGCAACATCGTTGGATATCCGCGCACGATTCGCTTGACTGGCGGTTTCCGGTTCTGAGCACGGCTGACATTTAGTTGGCGCCACGAAGCCCGCGACGCGCGGGCTTCGTTTTTTCCGGGATGTGAAGATGTCCGAAAACGCGATACGCAGCATTGTCATAGTCGGTGGCGGCACGGCCGGCTGGATGGCCGCCGCCGCGCTCGCCAAGGTATTCGGCACACACTGTTCGATCCGCTTGGTCGAGTCGGAAGAAATTGGCACGGTCGGCGTCGGTGAAGCGACCGTGCCGCATCTCAAACTGTTCAACAGGATCCTCGAGATCGACGAAATCGAGTTCGTCAAAGAGGTGCGGGGCACGTTCAAGCTTGGGGTGCAATTTGTCGACTGGGGCAAGATTGGCGATCACTACATTCACGGGTTCGGAGCAATCGGCCATGATTACGGACTCCTTCCGTTCCACCAGTATTGGCTGAAGCTTCACCGCTCGGGGCACGCCGCCGACATCGGGGCTTATTCGCTCAATACTGCTGCGGCGCCGCTAGGTCGGTTCATGACCTCCGCCAGCGACGTACCGCCGACCTCACCGCTGGCCAACATCGCCTACGCCTATCATTTCGATGCAGGTCGCTACGCGCACTATCTGCGCGCCTACGCCGAAGTGCGTGGCGTGCGCCGTACCGAGGGCAAGGTCGCCCAGACGTGCCTGCGCGGCGCGGATGGTTTCATCGAGGCTGTCGTACTCGACAGCGGCGAACGCATCGAAGGGGATCTGTTCATCGATTGCTCCGGCTTTCGCGGCTTGCTCATCGAGCAAGCGCTGCACACGGGCTATGAGGATTGGACACATTGGTTACCCTGCGATCGAGCAATTGCATTGCCGTGCACCGTGACCGGACCGCCAACGCCTTACACGCGATCTACGGCGCGTGGCGCAGGTTGGCAGTGGCGAATTCCGCTGCAAAACCGAACCGGCAACGGCCTTGTCTATTCCAGCGTCCATCTCAGCGATGATGAGGCTGCATCGATTCTCGTCAAGAATATCGACGGCGAAGCACTCGGCGATCCGCGCATGCTGCGATTCGTCACCGGCAAGCGCAGGAAATTCTGGAACCGCAACTGCATCGCGATCGGGCTTTCGAGCGGGTTCATGGAACCTCTTGAATCAACAAGCATCTACCTTATCCAGTCGGGCATTGCCCGCCTGATCAACTTGTTTCCCGATCGCAACTTCAGCCAGATCGTCATCGACCGTTACAATGAGCAGGCTTCGTTCGAGGTTGATCGCATACGCGACTTCCTGATCCTGCACTACCATGCCACCACGCGGGACGACACACCGTTCTGGAACGACTGCCGGACGATGAAGATTCCCGAACCACTTGCGCAGACCGTTGCGTTATTCCGCAACAGCGGCAGGTTTTACCGCAATGCCGAGGAACTTTTCGCAGTTGCCAGCTGGGTACAGGTGATGATCGGACAGGGCATCGAACCACAGTGCTGGCATCCAGCCGTCGACCTGCTCCCGGACCACGAACTGCGCACTCTCGTGACGGGAGTCCAGCGCGTCATTGATACCTGCGTCGACGCGATGCCTGCGCATCAGGCTTTCATCGATCGTTATTGCAAAGCTGGCATCTCATGATTGTGCAGATGCATCCGCCCGCCGCCTCGATCTTCTATGGCCAAGCAGCCGGTGCCGGCAATCAGGCAGTCGCCACCCCGACCAATCGCGGTATCCAATGCCTGCTCCGAATCTGCTGATGGCAGTGGCGAACCTGCGGCGCGCATTCATCCTCTCGCTTTCTCTGTTGTTGACGCTCAGTGGGTGTCACCACGACAGCGGCACGGGCGACGGACACTCCGCGCAAGTCACCCCGCTGCTGCGCCCGGCGCTGACGCCTCTATTCGACGATCTGGAGAAGCGCACGTTCAACTATTTCTGGGACACGGCAATGCCCGACAGCGGGCTGATCCCGGACCGCTATCCTTACACCGAGCCGTTCTCAAGCATCGCCGCCATCGGTTTTGGCCTGACCGCCTACGGCATCGGCGTCGAGCGCGGCTACATCACGCGGGAACAGGCGGCACAACGCACCTTGCTGACCCTGCGCACTCTGGAAGGCCTGCCGCAGGGATCGCGCAAGGACGGCATGGCCGGCTATCGCGGTTTCTACTATCACTTCCTCGATCTCAAGAGCGGCGCACGCTATGCCGACTGGGTTGAGCTGTCCTCGGTCGATACCTCACTGCTGCTCGGTGGCGTCCTGTTCTCGCAATCGTATTTCGACCATGACACCGTCACGGAAAACAACATTCGCCATCTCGCCGACACCATCTACGGACGCGTGCAATGGCCGTGGATGCAGGTACGCCCTCCGCTGATCGCTATGGGTTGGTATCCGGAACAGGGTTATCTGCCGTTCGACTGGGAAGGTTACAACGAAGGCATGCTCGTCTATATCCTCGCGCTCGGATCACCAACTCAAGCCGTGGGAGACGACGCGTGGATGGGCTGGACGAAAACCTATTCGCGCGCCTGGGGTACATTCGAGAACCAGCAGTATCTCGGCTTTGCGCCGCAGTTCGGGCATCAGTATTCGCACGTCTGGATCGATTTCCGCGGCATCCAGGACGACTACATGCGCAAGCACGGCTTCGACTATTTCGAGAACAGCCGCCGCGCGACCTACGCGCAACGCGCCTACGCGATCTCCAATCCGATGGGCTGGAAACTCTACGGCCAGAACGTGTGGGGACTGACGGCTAGCGATGGCCCACAAGGCGCAAATCTCGACTACGACGGCGGCCTGCGAGAATTTCGCCACTACTCCGCGCGTGGCGCCGGCATCTCCGATGCGTTCGACGACGGCACGATCGCGCCGACCGCGGCGGCCGCCTCGTTGCCATTCGCGCCCGAAATCGTCATCCCGGCAATCGAGGAAATGTACACGCGCTACGGCAAGGAAATCTATTCCAAATACGGTTTTCTCGATTCGTTCAATCCTAGTTTCAGCTACGACGTGCCGCTCAAGACGGGACATCTGGTGGCAGGCTTTGGTTGGGTCGCTAGCGACTACATTGGCATCGACCAGGGGCCTATCCTCGCCATGATCGAGAACTACCGCAGCGACTTCGTCTGGCGCGTCATGCGCCGCAATCCGTATATCCGCAAAGGACTCGAACGCGCCGGATTCAAGGGCGGATGGCTCGATAAGCCGGTCGAAAAGGACGCCGGCGCGAAGGCGGGCCGATGACTCCAGGCGAACCCGTCAGGTCTGCGCAAACATTGCGAGGTATTCGGCGCCACACTGGCCTATGCCTTCAGGTGTTCGTGCTCGCGGGCATGTGTGCGACAGGGGTGATGCTGGATGGCTGCAGCAAGACCCAGCCCGGCATCACCGTGATCCGGTTCTGGACGATCGGCAACGAAGGCGAAGTGGTGCAGCCGCTGCTGCGACAGTTCGAGCGCTCGCATCCGTCCATCCGCATCGACACCCAACAACTTCCACTCACCGCCGCGCACGAAAAGCTGCTGACGGCATTTGCCGGTAACGCCCTGCCGGACATCGGCCAGCTCGGCAATACCTGGATCCCGGAACTGGCCACGCTCGGTGCGTTGTCCCCGCTGCAGGCCGATGTGGACGCCTCAGCCGTTGTGCACGGTGCTGACTACTTCACCGGCATCTGGGACACCAATGTCATCGGCGGGGTCTTGTACGGGATCCCATGGTATGTCGACACGCGCCTGCTGTTTTATCGCAAGGATCTGTTGGCGCGCGCCGGATTCGATCATCCCCCGCGCGACTGGCCCGAATGGCGCCAACAGCTCGCCGCGATCAAGGTATTGGCCGGCCCGGACAAGTATTCGATCCTGTTGCCGCTGAACGAATTCGAGCCGTTGCTCAACCTTGCCATACAGCAACCCGATCCATTGCTGCGCGACAATGACACGCGCGGCAATTTCCAAAGCGCTGGTTTTCGGCGCGCGTTCGCGTTCTACATCGACATGTTCCGGCGAAGCTGGGCGCCTGCGATGAGCGCCACGCAGATTTCCAATGTATGGGACGAATTCGCCGCCGGGTTCTACGCGTTCTATATCACAGGCCCGTGGAATGTCGGGGAGTTCAGCCGCCGTTTGCCGCAGCGTCTGGCCAACGACTGGGGTACCGCGCCCCTGCCTGGCCCAGACGGACCCGGCGCCGCGATTGGCGGCGGCAGCAGTCTGGTCATCTTCAGCCGCTCCGAGCACAAGCGCGAAGCCTGGCAACTCATCGAATTTCTGTCGCAGCCGGAGCAGCAACTGCGCTTCCATCAACTGAGCGGCGATCTGCCGCCGCGGCGCAGTGTGTGGAACGATCCGGTGCTTGCGAACGATCCACATGCGAAGGCATTTCGCGACCAGCTTGAACGCGTGAAGCCTGCACCAAAGGTACCCGAATGGGAACGCATCGCGCAGCAGATGAGGCTGACCGCCGAACGCGTCGTGCGCGGCAACGAGCCAATCGACCAGGCCTTGCGCGAACTCGACGCAAGCGCGGACGTGATTCTCGAAAAGCGGCGCTGGATGCTCCAGCAGGACCGCCATCCATGAAATATGCTGCCCTAGTCGTGACCGAGCGTGAAAGCTCGGCTTTCGCACAACCTCGCGATACCCATCCCGATGGTGATCCAGCCCCCACGGAAATCCGATGAGCGAACGCCGCGCCGCATGGCTGTTCCTCGCGCCCGCCCTGCTGGTCATCGGCGTTTTTTTTCTGGTGCCGGTGCTCGCCGCTTTCGCGTTGAGCCTGACCGATTTCGACCTCTACGCACTGGCAGACCTGCATAACCTGCGTTTTGTCGGTTTTGGCAATTACGTCGACATCCTGCGCACGCCGCTGTTCTGGAAATCGCTGCTCAACACGCTGTATTTCGTCGTGGTGGGTGTGCCGCTGTCGATCGCGGCCTCGCTCGGTGCAGCGCTGTTGCTCGATTCGAAACTCGCCCGCTGCAAGGGGTTTTTTCGCACCGCGCTGTTCGCGCCGGTTGTGACCACGGTCGTCGCCGTCGCGGTAATCTGGCGATATCTGTTGCACACGCGCTATGGCCTGATCAACTACGCACTGGCGCATCTGGGCATCGCACCGATCGACTGGCTCGGTGATCCGCACTGGTCGATGCCGGCAATCATTCTTTTTGCGGTGTGGAAAAACTTTGGTTACAACATGATCATTCTGCTCGCCGCACTGCAAGGCATTCCGGGCGAACTGTACGAAGCCGCACGCATCGACGGGGCAGCCTGGCGACAGCAGTTGCGGCACATCACCCTGCCGATGCTGCGGCCGGCGTTTCTGCTCGTCTCGATCATCACTGTCGCCGGCTATTTTCAATTGTTTGCCGAACCGTACGTGATGACCCAGGGCGATCCGCTGCAAAGCACAGTCAGCGTGCTTTATTTCATGTATGACGAAGGTTTCAAGTGGTGGAGTCTCGGGCGCGCGTCGGCGATCGCGTTCCTTTTGTTCGTGTTGATCCTCGGCGCAACGGGCGTGCTGCTGCGCTTCGGCCGACGCGGAGATACGCAATGAACGCGCGCGTCGCCAAGACGATCGTCAACGGACTACTCGTGGCAGCCGCGTTCATCGCGTTGTTTCCTCTGGCATGGATGGCATCGGTTTCTTTCATGCAACCAGGCGAAGCCAGCGCGTTCCCGCCGCCGCTGTTGCCGGCGCATGCGACGTTGGCGAATTATCACGTGTTGTTTGAACGCGCCGGCATGGGTCGCTATCTCGTCAACAGCCTGCTGGTCGCCACCGCAACCACTGCGTTGTCGCTGCTATTCAATCTTGCCGCCGGTTACGCATTCGCAAAATTACACTTTGCCGGGCGCGAGCGCCTCTTTCGCAGCCTGCTTGGCGCGCTGGTGATCCCGGCGCAGGTCGCGATGATTCCATTGTTCCTGATGATGAAATGGTTGGGGCTGGTCAACAACTACGGTGGCGTCGTGGTACCAGCACTGGCGAGCGTGTTCGGTATTTTTCTGGTTCGTCAATACGCGCAATCGATTCCCAACGAACTGCTGGAGGCGGCGCGCATCGACGGCGCCGGCGAAGGGCGTATTTTCGCGACGATCGTGTTGCCGCTGCTCAAACCGATCATCGTGACGCTGGCGATCTTCACGTTTCTGGCGAGCTGGAACGATTTCATGTGGCCGCTGATCGTGCTCAGCGACCAGGCGTGGCAGACCGCGCCGGTCGCGCTGGCCGGTCTCTCGCGCGAGCACGTGCAGGACAATGAGCTGATGATGGCCGGCTCGGTGGTCACCACGTTGCCCGTGCTGATCCTGTTTCTCGCATTGCAACGCCATTACATCCAGGGCCTGCTGCTCGGCAGCGTCAAGGGATGAACGTGCGCACCGTCCTGGGCTGCGCGGCCGTGCTCGCTTTTGCGCGTAGTGCGCTCGCTGCAGACGAGACCGTCCGCGTGCTTGATTCGTTCGGCGACGCGCACGCATGGACAGCACTCGCCTCCGATCAAGTGAGCGCCTCGCTGCATCTTGCACAGCAAAGCGATGGTAGCAACGCGCTCTGCCTCGCCTTCGATTTCCACGGCGTCTCCGGTTACGCGGCGATGCGGCGCCCGCTCGCGATCGACTATCCGGACAATTACCAATTTGAATATCGCCTCCGCGGCGATGCGCCGGACAACACGCTGCAGTTCAAGCTGATCGATGCCAGCGGCGACAACGTCTGGTGGATGAATCATCCTGACTTTGTTTTTCCGCACGACTGGCAGCAACAACGCGTTCGCAAGCGACAGGTCGACTTCGCCTGGGGTCCGTCGCCCGACAAGACCTTGCGCCACAGCACATCGATCGAATTCACCGTCTACGCCGGCAAGGGTGGTCGTGGCGACGTCTGTTTCGATCGTCTTGCGTTGCGCGCCCTGCCGATGCCGCCCCAAACTCCACCGCAGCCGATCGCCTACGCCACGTCGGCGTTGCCGAATGCTCCCGCCAAAAAAGCGCTCGATGGCGATCCGGCAACCGCGTGGCGCAGCGATCCGCGCCGCGGTACGGAGCAGTCGTTCACGCTCGATCTTGGTTTCAAGCGCGAATTTGGCGGTTTGCTGCTGCACTGGGCTGATGGTGCATTCGCATCGCGCTACGACATCGAATTCTCCGATGACGCGCGCGCGTGGCGAACCGTCCGCCGCGTCACCTTGGGCAATGGCGGCGTCGATCCACTGAATCTGCCCGAGTCGCAAGCACGCTACGTCCGCCTCGCTCTGCACGACAGCCCGAACAGGCGCTACGCACTGGCTGAAATCGAAATCGAGAATCTCGCCTTCGGCGCCAGCGCGAACGCGTTTTTTTCCGTACTCGCCAAGGCTGCGCCACGCGGTCGCTATCCGCGCGGCTTCTACGACGAACAAACCTACTGGACCGTGGTCGGTATCGATGGCGGGCACACCAGCGGTCTGCTATCCGAAGACGGAGCGCTGGAAGTTGCACGCGGCGGTTTTTCAATCGAACCATTCCTGATCGAACATGGCTCGCTTGCTACGTGGGCAGACGCCGGTATCGTCCATTCGCTGATGGATGGCTACCTGCCGATGCCTCGCGTTGAGTGGTCGCACGATGGCCTGCGCCTGACCACGGCAGCATTTGGAACTGGCACGCGCGACACTTCCCGGCTGCTCGCGAGCTATACGCTCGAGAACACCACTGACCACGAACGCTGGCCCACGCTCGCGCTCGCCATACGACCGTTCCAGGTCAATCCGTCCGTGCAATTTCTCAATACGCCCGGTGGCGTAAGTCCGATCCACGATCTCGCGTTTTCGGGCAGTGCGGTTCTGGTCGATGGCAAGCCGCGCGTGTTTGCATTGGCGCCTCCCGATGCGGTTATCGCCAGCACGTTCGATGCGGGCATGGTAGTGGAGCATCTCATTGCAGACGCGCGACCCCGACAGTCCAATACCTCACTGCACGACGACACCGGCCTCGCCTCGGGCGCACTGCTATATCGAATCCGCCTGCCCGCGCATGCGACACGTGTGATCGGTCTTGCGATCCCGCTCGATGGCGGGATTCAACCGCCTACGCTCGACCCGGCGGATGTGTCGCGCTGGCTGTCGATTCAGCAAGCCGCCACCGCCACCGAGTGGCATCGCAAGCTCGACGACGTCGTGTTGCGACTGCCACCCGAAGCTCGCCCACTTGTTGATACGTTGCGCACCGCGCTTGCCGACATCCTGATCAGCCGCGATGGCGCGGCGATACAACCCGGCACGCGCGCCTACGCGCGCTCATGGATTCGCGATGGTGCAATGATTTCCGAGTCACTGTTGCGACTGGGTCACGCCGAAGTCGCGCGCGACTATCTCCAATGGTTCGCGCCGTATCAGTTCCACAATGGCAAGGTGCCGTGCTGTGTCGATGCGCGTGGTGCCGACCCGGTCGCCGAAAACGACAGCCACGGCGAACTGATCCATCTGGTCAACGAGGTATTCCGCTACACCGGCGATCGCGCACTGCTGAAAACGATGTGGCCGCACGTCGCGGCAGCGACGCGCTACATGGACACGCTTCGGGCGAGCGAACGCACGCCACTCAACCGAACCCCGGCACGCCGCGCATTTTATGGCCTGATGCCGGCCTCGATCAGCCACGAAGGTTATTCGGCCAAACCGATGCATTCGTACTGGGACGATTTCTGGGCACTGACGGGCTACGACGACGCGCTTTACATCGCCACTGAACTCGGCCGCAGCGCTGATGTGCAGCGTATGTCGAAATCCCGCGATCACTTTCGCGCCGATCTCTACGCTTCAATCGATGCCGCTGTCGCTGCACACGCTATCGATTACCTGCCAGGCAGCGCGGAACTCGGCGACTTCGATCCAACCTCAACCACGATTGCGCTGTCGCCTGCCGGCCAGCAGGCAGCGCTTGCGCCCGGTCTCCTGCACACCACGTTTGAACGCTACTGGAAAAATTTCACCGAGCGACGCGCGCATGCGCAATGGACGGACTACACGCCCTACGAATGGCGCACGGTTGGCAGCTTCGTGCGCCTCGGCTGGCGCGAACGTGCGAGCGAGGCCAGCGATTTCTTCATGCGCGATCGGCGACCTGTCGGCTGGAACCAGTGGGCCGAAGTGGTCGGTCGAATCGCGCGCGAATCGCGCTTCATTGGGGACATGCCGCACGGCTGGGTTGCATCGGATTTCATCAACGCGACGCTTGATCGTTTCGCTTACGAGCGCGCCAGAGATCACGCGTTGATACTCGCAGCCGGCGTGCCATCAACGTGGTTCGAAGGCGAAGGCATCGCAATCGAGAACCTGCGCACGCCTTACGGGCGGCTTTCGTATTCGTTGAAGCGAAGCGCTGGCACGCTGCACCTGCACATCGACAGGCGAGGCATGACGGTGCCGCCGGGCGGCTTCGTCCTCGCGCTGCCCGATAACGATCCGGCACGCGCCAGCGTTGAGCGCAATCGGTTTGGAGCGCCAACTGAACTGCGCATCAATGCCTTGCCGGCGCAACTGGTCATCGACGAAACAAAACGCCAGACTTCCTATTGATCGGGCACCAAACAGTGTGGATGCGTACCAATTTCCTTTGCTCGCGCCAGCGGAAGCCGGAGTCGGCACTGGTGAAGAAATCGCTTCGGCAAATTCAATCAGTTAATTCCGAACCCATAGCGGGCGAACGCTGCGGTAGACGCGAGGCGACGTGGATCTGAAAAGCGGCTATCCGTTCTGGCCAGTCAAGAACGGACTTCTGAATGATTTTCCTGCGCTGCGCGAAAACATCGACTGCGATGTGCTCGTGATCGGCGCCGGCATCACGGGCGCGCTGGTTGGATGGACGCTGCAAAGCGATGGCCTCGACGTGTGCCTGGTCGACCGGCGCGAAGCAGGCTGGGGAAGCACCGCCGCGAGCACCGCCTTGCTGCAATACGAGATCGACACCGAAATGCAGGCGCTCGCCGCGCGCTATGGCATTGACGATGCGCTGCTTGCGTACCGATCCTGCGAGCAGGCGATCGGTAGCCTGCAGCGGGCCGCGCGCAGCATTGGCGATGTCGATTTTCGCAAAATGCGCAGCCTCTACTACGCGAGCCACTGGTATCACGTGAAGCGCCTGCGTCGCGAAGCGGCGCTTCGATTGCAGCACGGCTTTCGACTGCGCGTGCTTGAGGCAAACGCTGTCAAAGACCGCTTTGGCTTCGATGCTCCGCTCGCCTTGTTGACCGAGGTCGCCGCGGAGGTCGATCCGTATCGCTTCGCGCAGCGATTGCTCAGCGCAATCCGCCGCGCTGGCGGACGCGTGTACGACCGCAGCACTGTCGCCGATTTCGCGCCGCGCCGAGGCGGCGTCGCTGTGCGGATGGAAAATGACACATCGGTCCGTTGCCGGCATCTGGTTATTGCGGCGGGCTACGAAAGCCAGAACCATCTCGAACAGCGCGTGGCGAAGAATCGCAGTAGCTATGCGTTCGTCACCGAGCCTGTGCCCGAAGGCCTGTCCGCGCTGGCGCATTGCATGGTGTGGGAATCGGCGCGGCCATACCTGTATCTGCGGCGCACGCGCGACGAGCGCCTGATCGTGGGCGGCGAGGACGATGCCATCGACCTACCGGCGCGGCGCGATGCACGCGTCGTCGCCAAGTCGGAAAAATTGCTGAAGAAGACACGCGCGCTGTTTCCTTCGCTCACGCTCGATCCCGCATTCGCGTGGGCCGGTACTTTTGCGGAAACCGAAGACGGGCTGCCGTTTTTTGGCGCGCACCCGCAACATGGCCCGCGTGTGCATTTTGCGATGGCCTATGGCGGCAACGGCATCACCTACAGTGCGATTGGCGCCAACCTGTTGCGCGATTCGATTGCCGGACGCAAGCACCCGTGCGCGGACCTGTTTTCATTTGCACGGCTCGCTCGCGCCTGAACCCGATCAGCTCACGGGCACCAGAACACTTCCAGCGGCGCACCCGCCTGATCGATGGCAAGACGAATCGGCATATCACCTACATCGCCCGGCGCAAGTGCACGTTCGAACACGGCGCGCTTTTGCGCGCCACGGATCAGCAGCAACCGCCGCCGCGCCGGCGCAAGTCCAGCAGGCGTGAGGCTGATGCGAAGCGGCCACGCGCCCGCCACCGCGCATCCGTGCGCGTCAACCGCGACATACGCCTCATGCGAGTCAAGCGCGGCGTGCAGGTTTGCCGCGCCAGGAAACAGTGACGCGGTATGTCCATCGTCGCCCATGCCAAGCAGCGCGAGCGCAAGCGTCGCTTGCGCAGGCCAATTTCGTTGCGCCGATCGGCCGCCATCGACGCCGCCAAACGGCCATCCCGCGTTGCTCGCGGTAACGGCTTGTTGCAGGGTCTGTCCCGAGGCACGCAGTGGAATGAAGATCGACGCCGCTGCGCGATCGCACAGCAAGGTTTCGCGAATCAGCCGCGCATTGCTGCCGGCGGCGTCGGGCTCGACATCGCGATCATCCACCAGCGATACGACAACGCGCGACCAATCAAGCCCTTCGTGTCCCAGTGCGCGATAAATCGGCCCTGGCGTGGTGCCACCCGACAGCAGCAACCAGGTTTCATTGTGTGCGGCAAGCTCTGCGCGCAACGCGGCGGCAATTGCGGCGGTTGACGCAGCGATCCAATCCACTTCATCCGCATGGATATTCCAGATAACCCGCCTGGAACGATCGAGAGCGGGTGGCGAATCATCAATCACGAGGTTTCTCCTACGCGCGTGGCGGCGTTCGCAAGTGGCGAACGACCGCTGTCGATCACCGCGAAAGCCGCTGCGCCAAGCAGCCCGGCATACGGATGCACGATGGCGACGCTCGGAACCCGTCCCAACCTTGCCGAGAAACGGCCCTTATCCTCGAAGCGACGCCGAAATCCGCCGCGTGAAAGCCACGGTAGCAGCGGCGGCGTCATGCCGCCTGAAATGTACACGCCATCCCACGCCCCCAGCCCGAGCACGCAGTCGCCGGCAAACGCGCCAAGAATTTCGCAAAACAGTTCGACGCTGCGTTCGCACAGCGCATCGCCGCTGGCGGCGCGGCGGGTGATGTCTTCGGGAGTGCATTTTTCGGCGATCGCACCTGCAATCTCGGCCAGCGCACCGTACAAGTTGACCAAGCCGCTACCGCACAACAGACGTTCGTTGGAGACGCGTCCGAAACGTCGCGCAAGGTAGCGCAGGATGTCGATTTCCTTGTCATTTCTCGGTGCAAACGCAACATGCCCGCCTTCCGTTTCAAGTCCCAACACGTGACCGCCGCGCAACACCAGCGCGCCCACACCGAGGCCGGTGCCCGGACCGAGCACCACCAGCGTGCGCGCTGCCGAAGCATCGATGCGCACTGCACCGAGAGCACCGATCGATTGCGTATCCGACGTCCCAAGCAAGATCGGGCATAAACTCATCGCTGCAAAATCGTTGACGAAATGAAGCGAGTCGAATCCAAGATCGGTGCGCACCCGCGCGCACGAAATCGTCCACGGATGATTGGTCATGCGCACTTCATCGGTGTCGACCGGGCCGGCAAAGGCAAACACACCACGATCGACGCGGAATCCGGTTTCGTGCAGGTAAGCGCGCGCCGCTTCGGTGAAGGTTGCGAAATCCGCCACGCCATAGGCGCAGATGGTTTCTGGCAGCAACGGTTGCGCGCTCGCCACATCGGCCAGCGCAAAACGCACATGGGTGCCGCCGACGTCGGCTAGCATTACGCGTTCGTCATTTACCATGATGTGACCTCGCGCATCATGTCACTGCGCCAGCGCCCGCCCGTTCGAGGCAACGATCCGGGAATACAGGCGCGCACTCGCTTTGGGCGTGCGCTTCTGCGTTGCGAAATCGACGTGCACGATGCCGAAGCGCCTCGAAAATCCGAGTGACCATTCCAGATTGTCGAGCAAAGACCACACCATGTAGCCGCGCACGTCGCAGCCCTGCGCTATTGCGTCATGCAGCGCACGCAGGTGCTTGCCGAGATAGTCGACACGCAAGGGATCGTCGAGTGTTTCGGCTTCGGCACGCGGTGGATCATAGAACGCCGAGCCGTTTTCGGTGATGTACACCGGTGGATTTCCGTAGCGATCGCGCAGCCATACGAGCGCGTCAACGAGACCTTGCGCAAAAACCTCCCAGCCGGTTTCGCTGTAGGTCGCGTCCTGACGCACAGACGAGGCTTTCACCGGCCACGCGCGTTCGTCGTGCCGCGTCACGCTGCGCGTGTAATAGTTGAAGCCGAGGAAATCGATCGGCTGACGGATCAGCGCGAAATCCTCATCCGGCCACTCGGGCCATGCGTCGCCGAATATTTCGGTCATTTCCGCTGGGTAGTGGCCGAGAAAAACCGGGTCGAGGTACTGGCGATTCATGTAGGCATCGGCGCGCTGGACTGCCGCAATATCCTGCGCGCTGTCGGAGGCAGGGTATTTTGGTTCCAGATTTACCACGATGCCGATGTCGTGCTTGCCGTCGGCGCGGTATGCCTGCACCGCCATGCCGTGCGCACGCAACAGGTGGTGCGACGCGACCGGCGCCTCGAACAGGTTTCGATGACCGGGCGCGTGGACGCCATGCAGATAACCGCCGTCGGTGACCACCCACGGCTCATTGAGTGTCACCCATTTCTTCACGCGACCGTCGAGCTTGCGGTAGAGGGTATCCGCGTAATCGGAAAACCAGTGTGCGATGTCTGGATTCAGCCAGCCACCCAGATCATCGAGCGCGGCTGGCAAATCCCAGTGGTACAAGGTCAGCAGCGGTTCGATCCCGTTTTCAAGCAGGCAATCGACCAGCCGTTCGTAAAAATCGAGTCCACGCGCATTCACGCGCCCCTTTCCGGCGGGCAACACGCGCGCCCAGGCGACGCTGAAGCGATAGGCCTTCAGGCCCAGATCACGCATCAGCTTTACATCATCCTTGTACAGGCGATAGTGATCGCAGGCGACGTCGCCAGTTGCCCCCTCGACGATCATGCCCGGGGTGTGCGAAAAGCGCTGCCAGATATTCGACCCCGCACCGTCGGCCAGCGGCGACCCTTCGATCTGGTAGGCGGAGGTTGCGCTGCCCCACAAGAAGTCACGCGGAAATTCGTACGACTCGCTCATCCTGTGGTCGCTGCGTTGAAGGCGAAAAAATGATTACGTAGCAGGATAATCGAACAGCCGCGCGATTGCAGGCATCTGCTAGGGTTGGTTGATGGCTTGATGCAGACGTGCAACCGTGTGCAAACGCCGACGTTGATCTTGCAGACAACCGCAAAAAGGGAAAACCGATGGCAACAGTTCAACTGGACCGTTTGCGCAAGGTGTACGACAACGGCTACGTCGCCGTGGCGGGCGCGACCTTCGAGGCCGTGCATGGCGAACTTCTCGTGCTGGTCGGCCCGTCGGGTTGCGGCAAATCGACCTTGCTGCGCATGATCGCAGGGCTTGAGGACATAACATCCGGCACGCTCGCCATCGGCGACCGCATCGTCAATGACGTTTCGCCGCGCGATCGCGACATCGCGATGGTGTTCCAGAATTACGCGCTGTATCCGCACATGAGCGTCGCTGCAAATCTGGGTTTCGGATTGAAATTGCGCGGCACGCCGCGCGCGGAAATCGCGAGTCGCGTCGCCGAAGCGGCGGCGATGCTTGATCTGCACCGTCTGCTGCAGGTCAAACCGGCGCAATTATCCGGTGGCCAGCGCCAGAGAGTTGCCCTCGGACGCGCGCTGGTTCGCAAGCCGGCGGTGTTTCTGCTCGATGAACCGTTGTCCAACCTCGATGCGAAACTGCGCCTGTCGACCCGCGTCGAGATCGCGAAACTGCATCGCAAGCTTGACGCCACCATGATCTACGTCACCCACGACCAGATCGAGGCGATGACCCTCGGCCACCGCATTGTCGTGATGAAAGATGGTGAAATCCAGCAGATCGATACGCCGATGCGCTTGTACGAACAGCCGGTAAACCTGTTTGTTGCCGGTTTCATCGGCAGTCCGGCAATGAATTTCCTGCGTGGACACGTGATTGTCGACGCGGGCGTCGCGCTTGATACCGGCACGATGCGCTTGCCGCTGGGTGCCGCGAACGACGATTCACGTTTCGCGGCGCTGGTCGGCCATGAACTCATCGTCGGTCTGCGGCCTGAAAATCTGGTACCGGTCAACCTCCACGCGCAAACGAGCGACCCGCGCTTGTCGGCAACGCTCGAACTCGTCGAGCCGGTCGGCAACGAAATCTTCCTGAACCTGCGGCTTGGCCCGACCGCGCTGATCGCGCGCGTACCACCTCAGGCAATTGCGGCGATTGGCGACGACGTGGAACTGTCGTTCAAGCCAGGGCAACTGCACCTGTTCGATGCTGCAAGCGGAAAACGTATCGTTTGCCCATGAAGCCCGGGCGGCGCAAACGCTTCTGTGGGAGCGGCGGAAGCCGCGATGCTGTTGCGCGAAAAGCCTCACAGCTAACGTCTGCAGAAAAAGGCGCGACGTGATGTTTCCGCAGCACACCCCGACGCCCGGTGCTCGGCAAGAGGAAGTATCTCGGCTGCCACCGCTCCTTCAAAACATGCGCGCCAGGCGCCGATCAAGTCGGCGTTTTTGTATCACTCTCGTCACGGCAGTCGGCGCAAACACCGTGCACTTCCAGCGTCTGCGCGCGGGCGCGGAATCCACGATCCTTCGCTTGTTCGGTGAGCAAACGGGAAACGCGTTCGTCGCACACCTCGTCCGCATTGGCACACACATCGCAAATCAGGAACGGCACCTGATGCGCTTCGTTCGGATGATGGCAGCCGACAAACGCGTTGATTGATTCGAGCTTGTGGATGAATCCGTGTTCCAGCAGAAAATCGAGCGCGCGATATACGGTCGGCGGCGCCGCGCTGGCGTGGTCATCCTTGAGGCGGTCGAGAAGAACGTACGCCTTGACCGGTTTGGGTTCCGCCGCCACCAGTTGCAGTACGCGCAAACGCAGCGGAGTCAGGCGCAGGCCGCGCATTTCGCACGCACTCGCCACCGCATCGACAAACGCGCTCGCGTCGTGACGATGATCGTGGTGGCTGTGACGCTGGGCGGCGACGTTCGACATGCGGCTTGCCTGATGGAGGAAGGTCATCTTACGCGGAGCGGCAGCCACTACATGCGCGCGAACGTAGCAATACTCAAGGTTGGCGCCCGCGTCGAGTTGTGCTGACACGCGATCATCGGCTTTACCAACCCCTGTCGCTGCTTTTTGCGCGCGAACGCTCCGAGCGCAAAGCCGCCGCGCGCAAATTGACTCCACAATGGTGGCAGGCTTTCGCGCTTGTCGCATTCCGGTGGCCGCATTCAGGGCATTCGGGCAAGTTTGATTTCGACAACGCGATAACCAGCCACCCGACCGGTCCGAGCGCGGCGCCCCAGACCAGCCCCGCCAGCCAGCGTCCCTTGGCCAGACCGATCAACGCGCCGACCAGCGCGCAGCCAATCGTGATGGCGATCGCCCACAGCCAAAGGCCGGGATCGAGCAAGGCGCCGGTGCAACTCTGCAGCAACGCCTGTACCGCTTCCGGATCGGTCTGATCCAGGTTCGTCAACGCATTGAAGGTGCATTCGAGGGCCATGTGCCAAGGTTCTCAGTCGACGCGCATGAGCGCCGCTTCGATGCGCCGCAACGCCTCGTCGCGTCCGGTGAGAAATACAGTGTGATCGATCGACGGCGACACCTG